>Ga0224723_1000365_pt1 | contig 31690 bp, 24 predicted proteins | sample Balambano_FR2_Me_FD_161647 | JGI IMG/M metagenome (GOLD analysis project Ga0224723, IMG submission 161647) | Freshwater sediment microbial communities from Lake Towuti, South Sulawesi, Indonesia - Balambano_FR2_MetaG | ecosystem: Environmental > Aquatic > Freshwater > Lake > Sediment | place... | reverse complement strand
TCGTAGGGCAGGTTGCGATAGAGCGCCGCCGCGATGCCGGTCGAGGAGAGGGTCGCATGCACGAACACGCTGCCGTCGGGCGGCGCCTTGGCCACCAGGTCGGTGCCCACGGTGCTGCCGGCGCCGGGGCGGTTTTCGATGACCAGCGGCTGGCCAAGGAACTCGGCCATGCGCGGGGCCAGCAGGCGGATGGTCACGTCGGTGCCGCCGCCGGGGCCGAACGGCACGATCATGCGCACCGGTTGTGTCGGCCAGGCTGTCTGCGCAGCCGCGGGCAGCGAGATAGCCGCGAAGGCGGCAATCACGGCGGCCCCCAAGCGCCGCCGCAGGCCTGTCGATCGACTCATTTTCCTGCTCCCCCTTTGCTCAAGTCGCCGTGTTCATCATGCGCAGGCCACCGGCGTCGGCAAGCTCCGCAAGCGCTGCCAGGGTAGCGAAATGATAATGCGGCTCGGTGTGGGCCGCAGCCTTGATGGTGCCGCCTGATCCGGCCATGCCCTGCCGCCGCTCGATCCAGCATACCGTGTAGCCAAGGCGGCGGGCGACGCCGATGTCGTGATACTGGCTTTGCGCGACGTGCAGGATGTCGGGCAGCACGATGCCGTCGCGGCTGAGCCGGCCGCGGGTGAAGGCGAAGAATTTTCCGTCAGGCTTCTCGCACAACGCCTCGTCGGCGCTGACCGTGTCATGGAACGGACTCTCCAGCGTGACCTGGAACGCATCCAGCGCCCAGCGCTGCGCGTTGGTCATGGCGACCAGCTTGTAGCGTGCGCCGAGCCGCTTCAGGGCGGCGACCGAATCCCCGAAGGGCGGCCAATCGCGGGCCGACTGCGCAAAGTCGTTCGCGATCGCCGGATCGTCGGGCAGGCCAAGCTGCGGGGCGATCACGCGGTAGAGCGGGCGCAGGTCATCGGGAAACGGCGTCACATCGGCACGGCCACGGGCGGCGCGATACGCATCAAGGATGGCCGCATCCGACAGTGCGGCGGCCGCTTCACCGCAGCGCGTGCGCAGGAAGCGCAGGATCCCCGCCTCGAAGTCGATCAGCGTGCCGACGACATCGAATGTCAAAACCTTCGGCTCGTGCATTGCGCGCTTCCTCGCAGTGAGCGGCAAGCATACCAGCGGCGGCAGGCACCGGGTGCCGGCAGCACGAGCCGCGGCGGCAGATTCTGCCGAACAGGCTCACTCGGGCGAGGCGAAAAACTTCTCCAGCGGGTAGTGCGCCTTGGCGAAGATCGACTTGATCACGACGTAGCTGAAATACTTCTCGATGCCGATGTTCTGTTCCAGCAGGAACTCGATGATGGCCTGGTAGTGGCCGATTCCGCGGGTCACGAACTTCAGCAGATAGTCGTAGCCGCCGCTGACCAGGTGGCATTCGATCACCTCGTCCACGTTGCGGATCGCGGCTTCGAAGCGGGTAAAGTCCTTGCGCCGGTGGTCGGCGAGCGTGACTTCGGTGAACACGGTCAGCGTATCGCCCAGCTTGTGCAGCGCGATGTGGGCGCCATAGCCGGTGATGTAGCCGCCCTTTTCCAGCCGCTTCACGCGCATCAGGCAGGGGCTGGCGGAAAGCCCCACCGCATCGGCGAGCTGCACGTTGGTGACCCGCCCGTTGCGCTGTAGCTGCGCCAGGATGCGGATGTCGATCCTGTCGAGTTTCGGTGGCCGCCCCATCGCCGTCATGGTCGCCGTCATGGTCGGGCGCGCATGCCCCGCTCCCTGCTGTTTCCGCCTGCCCTGGCCCGACAAGGTTAGGGGCGGGCGCGCCGCCCGCGCAACGGACCATGCCGCGGCGAAGCCCTGATTCGGCAGGAAATGCGCCCTGGACAGCGTGTGCGGCGTTCCCGTTCGCGCGGCTGCCGATAGACTGCGGATTCTCACAGCATGGGTGGAGCGCGATGGCGACCCTTCGGCCGAAATTCATCACCTTCGACTGCTACGGCACGCTGACGCGCTTTCGCATGAGCGACATGACGCGCACGATGTTCGCCGACCGCATCGCGCCGGATCGGATGGATGCCTTCGTGCGCGACTTCGCCGGCTATCGGGTGGACGAGGTGCTGGGTGCCTGGAAGCCCTATGCCGAGGTGATCGCCGACGCCATCCGCCGCACCTGCAAGCGCTGGAAGATTCCGGTGACGCCCGAGGAGGCGCGCGCCTTCTACGATGCCGTACCCACCTGGGGCCCACATGCCGACGTGCCGGCGCCGCTGAAGCGGGTGGCGGAGAAGATTCCGCTGGTGATCCTGTCGAACGCCTCCGACGACCAGATCATGCACAATGTCAGGCTGCTGGAGGCGCCATTCCACATGGTGCTGACCGCGCAGCAGGCGAAGGCGTACAAGCCGCGGCTGCCGGCGTTCGAATACATGATCGACAGCCTGGGCTGCGATCCTTCGGAGCTGCTGCATGTTTCGGCCAGCCTGCGCTACGACCTGATGAGTGCCCGCGACATCGGCATCCGCGACACTGTGTACGTGAACCGCGGCTACGAGCCATCGACGCCGTTCTACATCAGCCACGAGATCCCCGACATTGCCGGCCTGCCGGGACTCGTTGGCCTCTAGCAGGCGGCGCCGATGAAGCTCGTTCCCTACTGGCAGGATACCGCCACCTCTTTCGCCGGCGTCGAGACCGGACCGGTGGAAGGCAAGGTGGATGTCGCGGTGGTGGGCGGCGGCTTCACCGGGCTTTCGGCGGCACTGGCGCTGGCGCGGCAGGGGGCAAGCGTTGTGGTGCTGGAGGCGGACCGCGTCGGCGCCGCCGCATCGGGGCGCAATGGCGGGCATGTGAATAACGGCACCGCGCACACCTTTGCGGGTCTGGCCGCGCGGCTGGGCGTCGATCACGCCCGACGCCTGTATCACGCCTATGACGCCGCCGTGGACACGGTGGAGCGGATCGTCGCCGAGGAGCAGATCCGCTGCGATTTCCGACGCTGCGGCAAGATCAAGCTGGCGGCCAGACCCGAGCACTATGAAAGCCTTGCGCGCGGGCACGAGCAATTGCAGCGCGAGGCCGATCCGGATACCGACCTGATCCCGCGCGACCGGCTGCGCGAGGAGATCGGCTCGGACGCATTCCACGGCGCCTTGCTGTACCGAAAGAGCGCGCAGATGCACATGGGCCGCTTTGCTGCTGGCCTGGCCGATGCGGCGCGTCGGCAAGGCGCCCGCATCTTTGATCATGCCGCGGTCACCGGCCTTGCGCAGGTGAATGGCGGCGGCCATCGCGTCACCACCTCGCGTGGCACTCTGCTGGCAAGGCAGGTGTTCCTTGCCACCGGCCCCAGCCGGCAAGGTCCGTTCTTCCATTTCCGCCGGCGCATCATTCCCGTCGGCAGTTTCATCATCGCGACCGAACCGCTGTCGGCTGCCCAGCTCGACAGCATCATGCCGACGCGACGCAACGCCACCACCACGAAGAACATCGGCAACTATTTCCGCATCAGCCCTGACAATCGCCTGATCTGGGGCGGCCGGGCACGCTTCGCGCTGTCGTCGCCGACATCGGATGCGAAAAGCGGGCAAGTGCTGCTGGCACAGATGAAGGCCACCTTCCCACAGTTGGGTGATGTGCGGATCGACTATTGCTGGGGCGGCGTGGTGGACATGACCGCCGATCGCCTGCCGCGCGCCGGCGAGCATGACGGCCTGTTCTATGCCATGGGCTTCTCGGGCCATGGCGCGCAAATGTCGGTGCATATGGGGCAGGTGATGGCGCGCGTGCTGGGCGGCGACGCTGCCGCCAACCCCTTTCGCGACCTGCCCTGGCCGGCGATCCCGGGCCATTTCGGGCCGCCATGGTTCCTGCCGGCGGTCGGCCTCTACTACCGCTTCAAGGATCGCATCAGCTGAGCGACAGCAGTTCGGCTTCCTGGCGATGGCAGGCGATGGTGCTGCCCTTTGCCAGAACGCGCAGCGGGGGTGCCACGTCGGCGCAGGTCGGCTCGATGCGCGCCGGGCAGCGCGGGAAGAAGGCACAGGCCGGGCCGGCGCGGCCGGCCACCGGCACCTCGCCCTCGGGCCGTGGCGGGCGTTGCGCGAGCCAGCCCTGGCGCAGTTCGGGCACGGAGCTGAACAGCAGCTGCGCATAGGGGTGCCAGGGCGAGGTTTCGATCCCTTCGCGTGTGCCGACCTCCACGCTGCGACCGGCATACAGCACCATCACCTCGTCGCACACCGCGCGCACGGTATGCAGGTCGTGGCTGATGAACATGTAGGAGACGCCGAGCTCCCGCCGCAGCCGGTGCATCAGTTCCAGGATCGCCGCCCCCACCACCGTATCCAGTGCCGAGGTCACCTCGTCGCACAGGATCAGGTCGGGTTCGGCGGCCAGCGCGCGGGCCAGATTGACGCGCTGCTTCTGCCCACCCGAAAGCTCCCCTGGCAGGCGATCGGCCAGGCGGCCGGGCATCTGCACCAAGTCCAGCAGCGCTACCACCCGCTGGCGCAGTGCGGGGCCGGACAGGCCATGGAACTTCTGGAGCGGCCTACCGAGGATGCGCGCCACGCTGCGCGCCGGGTTCAGTGCCGTATCGGCACTCTGGAACACCAGCTGCACGCGCCGCAGCTCATCGGCATCCCGCCCGGCGATGCTCGGCGACAGCGCCTTGCCCGCAAGCTGCACCGTGCCGCTGGACCAGGGCAGCAGCCCGGCAATCACGCGCGCGAGCGTGCTCTTGCCGCAGCCCGATTCACCGATCACGCCCAGTGCGGCGCCGCGCGGGATGCGAAGCGCGATATCCTGCAGCACCGCAACGCGCCCGTAGCCGGCGGAAAGGTCGGAGACCTCCAGCAGCGACGGCGCCGAGGCATCCGGTGCCGCGCCACCGCCGGGCCTCGGCCGGGCGGCGGCAAGCAGGCTTTGCGTATACGGATGCCGAGGCTCGGTGATGATCTGCCCCGTCGGGCCGACCTCGCGGATCAGGCCGTCGCGCAACACGACGATGCGGTCAGCCATCTGCGCCACCACCGCCAGGTCGTGGCTTACATAGACGCCCGTCGTGCCACGATCGCGCACCACGGCACGGAAGGCGCGCAGCACCTCGATCTGGGTGGTGACGTCCAGCGCGGTGGTCGGCTCGTCCAGTATCACCAGTTCCGGCCCGGCAATCAGCGCCATGGCGGCCATCAGCCGTTGCAACTGCCCGCCCGAAACCTGGTGCGGGTAACGCCTCCCGATGGTCTCGGGGTCGGGAAGGGCAAGGTCGGCGAAGAGTTTTTTCGCGCGCGTCTCCGCCTTATCGCTGCTGGCGATGCCGTGGATGCGCGCAATCTCGGTCACTTGCGCCATGATCGTGCGGGAAGGATTGAACGCTGCCGCCGCGGACTGCGCGACATAAGCCACGCGCCGCCCGCGCAGGTCGCGCAGGTCGCGCGCGGAAAGCGACAGCACCTCGGTCTCGCCCACGCGGATGCGCCCGCCGGAAATGCGGCAGCCTGGCCGGGCATAGCCCAGCAGCGACAGCGCGATGGTGGTCTTGCCCGAGCCGGATTCGCCGATCAGCGCCAGCACCTCGCCGCGCGCAATGTGGAAGCTGGCATCGCGCACGATCGGAAACCTGCTGCCGTCCGGTGCCCGCGCCTCGACGGTCAGGCCATCGACCTCGACAAGCGGGGGCTCGGCCATCGCTCAGCCGGCTTCGCCGCGCGGGCGGCCGGAAACGCTGTCGATCAGCAGGTTCACGCCGATGGTGAGCGTGGCGATCGCCAGCGCCGGCATCAGCACGGCCGGCGCCCCTTCATGCAGGCCGGAAAGGTTCTCGCGCACCAGCGAGCCCCAGTCGGCATTCGGCGGCTGCACGCCAAGGCCCAGGAACGACAGGCCGGACAGTAGCAGCACGATGAACACGAAGCGCAGGCCGAAATCGGCCAGCACGGGGCCGATGATGTTCGGCAGGATCTCTTCGCGGATGACGTAGAACGTGCCCTCGCCACGTGCCCGCGCCACCCGAACGAAATCCAGTGCATTCACGCCCACCGCCAGCGAGCGCGCGATGCGGTAGGCACCAGGGATGTAGATGATGCCGGCGGTCAGCACCAGCACCGGCACGGTGGAGCCGAACGCCGCAACCACGACCAGCGCGAACATCTTTGACGGGATCGCGACCAGCGTGTCGATCACGCGGCTGATCACGCTGTCCAGCCAGCCGCCCCAGGCGGCAGCACTCATGCCCAGCAGCAGGCCGCTGCCGCTGGCGATCACCGCGGCGGCGAGGGCGACACCCACGGTGTAGCGCGTGCCCCACAGGATGCGGCTCAGCATGTCGCGGCCCAGATAATCGGTGCCGAGCGGAAAGGCAGCACTGATCGGGCTGAACACGTCCTCATCCACGATGGCGCCGGCTTCGTGCGGCGCGATCAGCGGCCCGAACACAGCCATGGCGATCCAGAACAGCGTGATGCCGATGCCGGCCAGCGCGGCGATACCGGGCAGGCGCCGGCGGCGCGGCGCGACCGGGGCGTCGGCTTCCAGTGCTGCGGCCGGCGTGTTCATCGGTGCCGCAGCCGCGGATTGGCGGCGATCGCGACCATGTCGGCGGTCGTGACCAGGATCAGGAAGGCCGCGCAGAAGATCATCGCGCAGGCCTGCACCAGCGGCATGTCGCGCGTGGCCACCGCATCGACCATCAGCTTGGCGATGCCGGGATAGTTGAAGATGATCTCCACGATGATCACGCCGCCCAGCAGGTAACTAAGGCTGAGCGCGATGGCATTGACGATTGGCCCCACCGCGTTCGGCAGCGCGTGGGCCAGCACCACGCGGACAGGCCCGGCGCCCTTCAGTACCGCCATCTCGACATAGGGGGCGTTGAGCTGGTCGATCACCGCGGCGCGGGTCATGCGCACCATCTGCGCGACGATCACGCAGGAAAGGCACAGTACCGGCATCGCAAAGGCGCGCAGCACCTGGCCGATCGAGGTGATCTCGCTCACGTACGAAAGCGCCGAGAGCCAGCGCAGATGCACGGCAAAAATCAGCACCGCGGCTGTCGCCACCAGGAACTCCGGCACCGACACCAGCGACAGGGTCAGCATGCTGACCACGCGGTCATACAGCGATCCGCGCCACATCGCCGCGGTGATGCCGACCGTCAGCGCCAGCGGCACGGCGACCAGCGTTGTCGCCGCCGCCAGCATCAGCGAGTTCGGCAGGCGCGAGCCGATCAGCTGGGCCACCGGCACCTTGTTGACGAGACTCACGCCCGGGTTGCCGGTCAGCAGCCCAGCCAGCCAACGCAGGTAGCGCAGCGGGGCCGGCAGATCGAGGCCGAGCGACGTGCGCAGGCCTGCCACCGCTTCGGGCGTCGCCGCCTGCCCCAGCAGTTCCTCGGCCACGTCGCCGGGCAGCAGCGCGGTGATGGTGAACACCGCGACCGAGACGAACAGCAGCGAGACCGCGCCGACCGCCAGCCTGCCAAGCAGCAGTTTCAGCATGGGGAGCGGCGCGGTTGCGCGGGGCCGCCGATCAGCTGTCCAGCCAGGCGTGCTGGGCGAAGTCGAACCCCATCAGGTTGCCGACGGGGATCGGGTGAAGGCCCTTGAGCTTGGTGGTGTGCCCATCCAGCAGGTTCTGGAACACCGGAATGCCGATGCCGGAATGCTCGTGCACCAGCCCCTGCATCTCGGCATACATCGCGCGGCGCTTGGCATCGTCGGTCTCGGCGCGGGCAAGCCCCAGCAGCGTGTCGAAGCGTGGATTCTTCCAGCCGCTTTCGTTCCAGGTGGCATCCGACTTGAAGAACAGCGTGAACAGGATGTCCGCACTTGGCCGAGGGTTGATGGCGCCGAAGCCCAGCGGGTGCTTGAACCAGTGGTTCGACCAGTAGCCATCCGCCGGCACGCGGCGCAGTTCCAGGTTCAGGCCGATCCGCTGGCCGCTCTGCTGCATCACCTGCGCCATGTCGATCGAGTTGGGCGCGGCCGGCGAGCACACGATCGGCAGCGCCGTGCCGCCGACGCCGGATTTCTGGAAGTGGAACTTCGCCCGGTCGAGATCAAACGGCCGCTGCGCCAGGCCCGGATGGAAGAAGCGATTGGTCGGATCGATCGGCTGGTCGTTGCCGACCACGCCGTGGCCGCGCAGCACCGCGCGGCGGATCTGCTCGCGATCGAACAGGTACTTCATCGCCAGCACGAAATCCGGGTTGTTCGCCGGCGCCATGTCCACCCGCATCACCAGGTTGGTGTAATAGCCGGCGCGGGTCTCGAAGATGCCGAACCCAGGCGTCTGGGTGATGCGCCGAACCGAGCGCGGATCGACGCCGGCGATCATCTGCACGTCGCCCGACAGCAGCGCGTTCACCCGTGCCTGCTCATCCGGGATGCCGATGAACTCCACCTCGTCCAGGTATGGCCGGCCCGACAGCCAGTAGTTCGGGTTGCGCGTGGCAATCGAGCGCACGCCGGGCGAGAATTCCTTGCACAGGAACGGGCCGGTACCGATCGCGGTGGTGAAGTCGGTGGTGCCTTCCTTGATGATGTGGAAGTGGAAGGTGCCCAGCACCACCGGCAGGTCGGCATTTGGCGCTTCCAGCGTGATGCGCACCGCGTTCGACCCGTCGGCCACGATCTCGCTCATCTGCATGGCCAGCGAGCGCGCGCGGGAGGCGGTGGCGGTATCCTTGTGGCGCGTCAGCGAGAAGACAACATCGGCGGCGGTCAACGGCTTGCCATCGTGGAAGGTGACGCCGCGGCGCAGGCGGAACACCCAGACCTTGGCACCCTCGTTCTCCCAGCTTTCGGCCAGCGCTGGCTGCGGCGTCAGGCTGCCGTCCAGCGTCGTCAGGCCGTTGTAGAACATGTTGCAGCGCGCATAGTCGGTGGACAGCGACTGCTTCGCCGGATCAAGCGTATCGGCCGTGGATGTCGAGGTGCCGGAGACGCGAATGCGCCCGCCGCGCTTCGGCGTTTCGGTTTGTGACTGGGCGGCCGGCATGCCGCCGGCCAGCAAGGCGCCGCCGGCCACTGCGCCCAGTGCCGCCCGCCGCCCGAACGGATCGGAATAATGGCCCGTCATGAAACCCTCCTGTCGGTCTGCGGCATTCCCTGCCGCGTGGTTGTCGCTTCTGGTCGTCAAGCTCCCGCATCGGCGAGCGCGGGCGCAAGCATGTCCATCGCTTCGTCGAGTTGCGTCTCGGTGGTCACCAGCGGGGCAAGGAAGCGGATCACGTTGCGATGGATGCCGCACTTGATCACCAGCAGGCCGCGTTCGCGCGCGGCATGGATCACGCGCTGCGCCAGTGCCGCATCGGGCTTCCGGTTTTCGCGGTCGGTCACCATCTCGATCGCTTGCATGAAGCCCAGGCCCCGCACCTCGCCAATAGTGCCGTGCCGCTGCTGCAAACTCTCCAGCGCCGCGCGCAGGCGCTCGCCCAGGCCGACGGCGCGAGCCACCAGGTGCTCCTGCTCGAATGCATCCAGCACGCCCATGGCAGCGGCACAGGCCAGGGCATTGCCGCCATAGGTGCCGCCCAGCCCGCCAGGCGCCGGGGCATCCATGATCGCCGCGCGCCCCACCACACCGGAAAGCGGCAGCCCGCCCGCCAGGCTTTTCGCCACGCACATCAGGTCGGGTCGGATGCCGGCATGCTCGAAGCCGAACATTCTTCCGGTGCGACCGAAGCCGCACTGAATCTCGTCGGCGATCAGCACGATGCCATGGCGGTGCGCAAGGTCTGCGAGAGCTCGAAGGAAATCCGGCGGGGCCGGCAGGAAGCCACCATCGCCCTGCACCGGCTCGATCAGAATCGCGGCGACGCGATCGGCGGCGACCTCGGTTGCGAACAGCTCCTCGATGGCGGCCAGCGAGTTGTCGGTGCCGACACCACGATACGGATTGGGGAAGGGCACGTGGAACACATCCGGCGCGAAGGGGCCGAAATTCTGCCGATAGGGTGCGCTCATGCCGGTCAGCGTCGTGCCCAGCAGCGTGCGGCCGTGGAAGGCGCCGCGGAACGCGATCACGGCGCTGCGGTTGGTATAGCTGCGCGCGCTTTTGACGGCGTTCTCGACCGCCTCGGCGCCGGAGGTGAAGAAAGCGGCCTTGTACGGCTCCTCGCCACCCACCAACTGCGAAAGCCGCTCGGCCAGCGCCAGATAGGGCGGATAGGCAGCAACCTGGAAGGCCGCGTGGGTGATGCGGCCCAGCTGCGCCTGCACGGCAGCGACAACGCGCGGATGGTTGTGGCCGACATTCAGCACGCCGATGCCGCCAACAAAGTCCAGATACCGCCTGCCGTCGGCATCCCAGACCTCGGCGCCCGCGGCGCGCTCCAGCACCAGCGGATGCGCCGTCAGCACGCCGCGCGGTACATGCCGTTCGCGGGCAGCAAGAAGGGCTTCTGTTGCAGGCGACATCGCAGGCCTGGCCTCCGCCATGGTCGGGGCGGCGCGCACGCAGCGCCGCGTGGACAGGGAGGCTAGCGGCGGCGGCACGGCGCAAGCAGCGGAACTGGCGGGTGGGGACAGCGTGTTGTTCCGTTCGCGGATCGCAGGCGGCAGATTCCGCTGCGCGCTACGCCCGCGATCCTTGACGACAGCTGAGCCGGATGCGCGATGGGATCGGCTGGGGTCCATGCCCGCACTCCTTCGCGTCCACGATCAAGGTTGCGGCAAGCCATTGTCCAATCGGGAATCGACGTGCTTGCATAAGCAACGCCTATGGCCGTGGAATTGGGCGATGAACGCCCGCCAGATCGAAGTGTTCCGCGCCATCATGCGCAACGGGTCGCTGACCGCGGCGGCCGCGGCGCTGAACGTGTCGCAGCCGGCGCTGAGCCAGATGCTGCTGCATACCGAGGACGGGCTTGGCTTCAAACTGTTCCAGCGCAAGGCCGGGCGCCTGGTGCCGACGCCGGAAGCCGAGGCGCTGTACCCGGAAGCCGAGCGCCTGCACAACGACCTGGATGGGTTCCGTCGCCTTGCCGCCGACCTTCGGCATGGCAAGGCCGGGCTGGCCCGGCTGGCGGCATCGGCCCCGCCGTCGCTGTCGTTCGTGCCACAGGCCCTGCATGCCTTTCGCGCCACGCATCCCGGCGTGCGGCTGATGTCGTCCGTCGTGCCGGCCGAGGTGATTGCGCGCATGCTGGATCGCGGCGAGGCCGATCTTGGGCTGGCCATGACCGATGTGCCGCAGCCCGGGTCGGCCGGTGAGGTGATTGCGCACAGCGAAGTGGTGTGCATCATGCCCGCCGGCCATCGCCTCGCCGCCTCGCGCGCCATCGGGGCAGGCGAGCTCAACGGCGAGAATCTGATCTCCTACCGCCGCGAGTCCCTGCCCGGCATGCGGCTTGACCAGGCATTCGCAGATGCTGGCCTGCGCTTTGCCCCACGCGTCGAGATCGACGTCTCGATCATGGCTTTGGCCTTCGTACAGCAGGGGTTCGGCGTGGCACTGGTGGATGCGCTGCTGCCTTGGACCGGCTTCACCGGCATCGAGATGCGCCCCTTCCGCCCGCGCGTCGCCTTGCCCGTCAGCATCCTTGTGCCAACGCGCCGGCCGCTTTCGGCGACCCAGGCCGCCTTGAGCCATCACCTACGGGACGCCGTGCGCGCTTATGCCGCCACCCCTGCCGCGCGCGGACTGCTGCGGCCCATAGGCGCGAAGCCATAACCGCGGCTTATCGGGATCGTCACGATCCGTCGTGGACGCGCACCGCCCGCCCCACGACACTCCAGCCGCGACGCAATGGGTGGGAACCTGGCATGGGCTGGCGTATTGGCGTGGACATCGGCGGCACATTCATCGATTTCTGCGCGCTCGACGACTCCACGCGCACGCTGCACACGCTGAAGGTGCTGACAACGCCGGATGAGCCGGGGCGCGAACTGGCGGATGGGCTTGAGCTGCTGCGCGAGCTTCATGGCCTGGACCCCCACGCCGTGCAGGGGTTCGTGCACGGCACCACCGTTGGCATCAACACCATCATCCAGCGCAAGGGGGCAGTGCTGGCGCTGATCACCAATGCCGGGTTCGAGGATGTGATCGAACTTGCCCGCCTGCGCATGCCCGATACCTACAGCCTGTTCTGCGCCCGCGCCGAGCCGCTGATTCCGCGCGACCGGATTTTTGGCGTGCCTGGCCGCATGCTGGCGGATGGTTCCGAAGGCGAGGCGCCGGACGAAGCGGCCGTGGCCATGGCGGCACGCGCTGCGCGTGATGGCGGCGCCGAGGGGATCATCGTCTCGTTCCTGCATGCCTATCGCAATCCGGCGCACGAACGGCAGGCGGCGGAGATCATCCGCGCCACCGTGCCAGACCTGTTCGTGTTCACGGCGGCGGAAATCTGGCCGGTGATCCGCGAATACGAACGCACCACCACCGGCATCCTGAACGGCTACGTGCATCCGCGCGTCGAGCGCTATCTGTCGGCGCTGGAGGAAACGCTGGCCGGCAAGGGCGTGCCCGCGGCACCGATGATCACCAAGTCGAACGGCGGCATCATGAATTGCAGCCTGGGCAAGCAGGCGTGCGTCAGCATGCTGCTGTCGGGCACCGCGTCGGGCGTAATGGGTGCATCGTTCCTGGCACGGCAGGCCGGCATCAGCCACGCGCTGACGCTTGATATCGGCGGCACCAGCGCCGATGTCGCGCTAGTCATCGACGGCGAGGCCCAGTTCGGCACCGGCGAGACAATCGGTGACTTTCCACTCTACGTGCCCAGCGTGTCGGTGAGCTCGATCGGCGACGGCGGCGGCTCGATCGCATGGGTGGATGGCTTCGGCATGCTGAAGGTCGGGCCGGAAAGCGCCGGATCGAGCCCCGGCCCGGCCTGCTACGGCCGAGGCGGCGATCGCGCCACCATCACCGATGCGATGGCAGTTCTGGGCTGGCTGGGCCACGCGCCGCTGGCCTACAGCGCCATCCGCATGGACCGCGCGCTGGCCGAGCAGGCGGTGGGGCGGGTGGCCGAGCGCATCGGGCGCGGGCTGCATGCCACCGCCGAAGCGATCATCGATGTCGCGGTCTCCGGCATGTTCGCCGAAGTGAACAAGCTGGTGGCGCGCCACGGTGTCGATCCACGTGACTTCACGCTGGTGCCGTTCGGCGGCGCGGGGCCGATGCTGGGCGTGCTGCTCGCGCGCGAGCTCGGGATCGCGCGCGTGATGGTGCCGCGTCGGCCCGGGCTGGTCAGCGCGCTGGGCGGGCTGATCGCCGATGTGAAGAACGACTTCGTGCGCACGCTGTTCGTCGATCTGGCACCCGGCCAGCTTGCCGCGCTGCAGGCTGCTCGTTCAGCACTGACCAACGAGGCAACCGCCTGGCTGCGGCAGGGCCAGGGTTTCGTGGGATCGGCGACGCTGAGTTTCGCCGCCGACATGCGCTATCATGGGCAGTCGTTCGAGATCGAGGTGCCGATCGAGGCGGCGTGGATCGATGCCGGCGATCTGGACGCACTGCGCGCGGCGTTCGACCGACGCCATGTCGATCTGTACGACTTCGCGGACGAAGCGGCGCCGATCCAGCTCGTGAACCTGCGTGCCGTGATCGCCGGGCACACCGACCCGCCGGAGTTCACCACCGAACCGCGGCACGAAGGCACGCCCGGGCCGGAGCGGACCGTTTCCGTGTGGCAGAACAGCGAGTCGATGGCGATGGCGCTTTATCCGCGCGCATCCCTGCATCATGGCCACCGCTTTCTGGGTCCGGCGATCGTGGTGCAGGAAGACGCAACGGTATGCATCCCCGCGAACTTCACGGCCGAGGTGGATGCCTTCGGCAACCTGCATCTGCTGGCCGCGGAGGCTGCGGAATGAACGATGCCGCCCTGTCCATCCGTGGCGATGCGTCGCTCGATCCGGTCACGCTCCAGGTATTCGCCAACCATGCGCGCGCGGCGGCCGAGAACATGGCCTACACGCTGTATCGCACCGCGCACTCCACCTTCGTGAAGGAAACCGAGGATTTCACGGTGCAGATCACCGACCCCCGCGGGCAGGTGGTCGCGGTGCCGATGGACCTCGGCGCCACCTGGTATCCGGGCATCGATTACGGTCCCGCTCAGGCCATGATCGAGCAATACGAGCCGGGCGATATCGGCTTCACTAACGATCCCTACAGCGGCTATCTGGCAACCCACGCACCTGACCTGCACATGTGGAAGCCGGTGTTCCACGACGGCGAGATCGTGTGCTTCACCTGCGGCCACATCCACAATACCGACATGGGCGGCGCGGTGCCGGCCAGTCTGTCGCGCAGCCTGACCGAAATCCATCAGGAAGGCGTGCGCTTTCCGCCGATGAAACTCTACCGAAGCGGCGTGCTGAACGAGGAGCTGCTTCGCGTGATGCTGCTGAACGTGCGCAAGCCCGAGCAGAACCTTGGCGACCTGAAGGCCTTCATCGGCGCGCTCAACACCGGCGAGCGCAAGGTGAAGGCCATGCTGCGGAAGTTCGGTGTCGCAAAGTTCCGCGCGGGCCTCGCCGGGCTGCAGGATTATGCCGAACACCAGGCGCGGGAAATCCTCGCCGGCATCCCCGATGGCACCTACCGCTTCTGCGACTATGCCGACGAGGATTCGGTTGGTGGCAACCCCTGCCGGCTGTCGCTGGCGCTGACCATAAGGGGCGACAGCGCCATCCTCGATTTCACTGGCAGCGATCCGCAGCTGACCTCGGCGCTGAACGTGCCAACGGGCGGCCATCCGCGCAGCACGCTGCTGCTGGTTGGTGTGTACTATGTGCTGTTCACGCTCAATCAGCACCTGCTGCTGAACGCCGGCCTCACGCGCCCCTTCACCTGCATCGCGCCGGAAGGCACTGTGCTGAATCCGCAGTTCCCGGCCGCGGTCGGCATGCGCAGCCTCACCTGCGCGCGGCTGCGCAGCCTGGTCTTCGGTGCCTTCAGCCTGGCGATCCCCAACAGGATGCCGGCGGCGCCGGCCGGCACCAGCTCAATCATGAACGTGCGCACGACCGACAACCGCACGGGCCGCACCGTGCTGGCCGCGATCAACCCGATCGTCGGCGGTGGTGGCGGCATGCCGCACCGCGATGGCACCAACGGCTCAGGCGCCGATGGCGCATACCTGAAGAACTCGCCCATCGAGATCACCGAGACCGAGGTGCCGATCCAGGTGCTGCGATACGGCCTGGTGCCTGACTCCGGCGGCGCGGGGCGGCATCGCGGGGGCCTGGCGACCGCGATGGAGTTCCGCGTCTTCTCGCCCGATACCCACATCACTGCCCGCAACCGCGACCGCTCGAAGTTCAGGCCCTGGGGAATTCTCGGCGGCGGGCCGGGCGCGCCATCCGACTTCATCCTCAATCCCGGCACCGATCGCGAGAAGCACCTGGGAAACACCGATATCGTGACACTGGGGCCGGGCGAGGTTGTGTACATCCATTCGCCCGGCGGCGGCGGCCGTGGCAGCCCGCTTGATCGCGAGCCAGCGCGCGTCGTGCTGGATGTGAAGCGCGGTTACGTTTCGATCGACGCAGCGCGGCGCGACTATGGTGTAGTGATCGCCGACGACCAGGTGGACGAGGCCGCCACCGCGGCGCTCCGAGCCACGATGCGGCGGCACGACGGGCACTTCAACTTCGGCGCCGAACGCGATTCGTTTGAGCGAGTCTGGACCAACGACGCCTATGCCGCACTGACCGAGCTGCTAGCGCGCCTGCCGGTGCATTGGCGGTTCTTCGCCAAGACGAAGTTGTTCGAGGTGATGCGCGCGGCCGGCGGCGCCATCACCTTCGCGCAGGCGGTCGCCCGCTTGCGCCAGAACTATCCGCAGGTGCCGGTTTGAAGCCCGCCACCCTGTTCCACCCGGACTTTCGGGCCGAGCCCTACTGGTGGCTCGCGGCCCCGCCGGAGGACGCAAGCGCCGAACCGCTGCCCGACCGCGCGGACATCGTGATCATCGGCAGCGGTTTCGCCGGGCTTTCCGCCGCTTTGGAGGCCGCACGCACCGGCGCCGGCGTGGTCGTGCTGGATGGCGGGCCGCTCGGCGGCGGCGCCTCCTCGCGCTCGGGCGGCATGGTCTCCTCGGGCCAGAAACTGGTGCTCTCGGAGGCGCTGAAGGACCTGCCGGCAGCCAAGGCGCAGGCCGCGCTGGAAGACAGCAAGGCGACCTTCGCGTTCCTTCAGGACCTGATCGCGCGCGAGCAGCTGGATTGCGACCTGGCATCGACCGGCCGCTTCTTCGGGGCCTTCGCGCCGGCGCACTTTGCCATCCTGAAGCGCAATGCGGAGACGCTGGCTGAACGCACGGGTGTGACGATCCGCCTGCTGTCGCGCGAGGAACAGCGGGCGGAGGTCGGCAGTGACTATTTCCACGGCGGCTTCGTCGTCGAGGAGTATGGTGGGCTGCATCCGGCCAAGCTGAACAAGGCGCTGCGCGAAGCGGCACGCAGCGCGGGTGCCGTGCTGCACAGCCATGCACGCGTCACATCGGTCGCCCGTGCGTCCACGGGCCATCGGGTGGAGACGGTGCGCGGCGCGATCACCGCGCGGAAGGTGCTGTTCGCGACCAACGGCTATACCGACCAGGCGCAACCCTGGCTCGCACGGCGGGTGCTGCCGGTGATGAGTTTTCAGATCGCCACCGAGCCACTTCTCGCGGGGCTGATGGATCGGATGATCCCACAACGCCGCATGGTGACCGACAGCCGCAAGGAACTGACCTACACGCGCCCCTCGCCCGATGGCACGCGCCTGCTGTTCGGCTGCCGCCCGCGCGCGCGGCAACTGGCGCCGGAACGCATGGCACCCGCGATGCATGCGCGCATGTGCCGCATCTGGCCGGAGCTTGCCGATATCCGCATCACGCACGCCTGGGGCGGCTTTGTGGGCATGACCGGCGATCGCATGCCGCATGTGACAGAGCATGACGGCGTGCTGCACGCGGTCGGCTGCAACGGCAATGGCGTGGCGCTGATGACCTGGCTGGGGTTCCACGCCGCACAGCTGATGCTGGGCCGCGCCAACCGGCGCAGTTTCTTCGCCGACATCCCGTTCGATCCGCTGCCGCTTGCGCCCTTGAAGCCGCTGATGGTGCCGGCTGCCAGTGCGGCATACCATCTGCGCGACTTCCTGGCGCGCCCAAGCGAGGTGATCGGCGAACGCCTGGGCCGCTTGCCGACAGTTTCCAACACAAGGGGAGATCGATGATGTTGCGACGCTCGCTTCCTGCCGCCTGCCTTGCGCTCTTCGCCGGGGCGGCGATGGCGCAAACTCTGCCGCCGCTGCCCGCCGCGATCCGCGATCAGGGCCAGCTGCGCGTGGGCGTCCGCTGCGACCAGCCACCGTATGGCTTCCGTGGCCCCGATGGCGGTTTCGCCGGCGTCGAAGTGGAGATGGCCCGTCAGATGGCAGCCTGGGCGTTCGGCAGTGCCGACAAGGCCGACCTGACCTGCGTGACGGCCGAGAACCGCATTCCACAGCTGAACGCCAGGCGTGTGGATCTTCTGATCGCCACGCTGGGCGTCACGCCCGAACGCGCGCGGGTGATCGACTTCTCCGACGCCTATCGCTGGGGCGGCTCCGACATGCTGGTGCGCAAGGACAGCCCGATCCGCAAGCTCGACGATGTGCAGGGCCGCACCGTGATCATGCTGCGCGGCACCACGCAGGCGCTGTGGTTCGATGCCAACATGCCGGGGCTGAACAGCCTTCGGCTGAACACGGCCGCGGATGCACTCCAGGCCCTGTTGCAAGGCCGCGGCGATGCTTATGCCCACGATGCCGCGACGCTGATCGTGATCGCGGCGCGTGACCAGAGCCTGCGGCTGGTGGGCGAGCCCTTCGCGGTTTCCGACGCCGCGGTCGGCGTCCGCAAGAACGAGCCGGAGTGGATGGCCTGGATCAACGCCGCACTGGCCCGGATGAAGGCCGAAAAACTCTACGATACCTGGGTCGAGAAATGGATCCCCGCCGATATCCGTCCCTTCTATGCCGAGGCCTTCAACGCGCCGAAGCCGACCGCACGCTGACGCAAGCACGGCGTGGAGTTCGATCTTGACTACCTGATGCGCCAGATTCCCGCGCTGCGCGCGGGACTGGCGCTGACGGTGCAGGCCAGCGCGCTTGCCATCCTGATCTCCATCGCGATCGGGCTGGTTGGCGCCAGCGTGCGCACGCTGCGGCTGCCAGGGCTTGCGCACCTGTTCGTGGCGTATGTCGAGCTGATCCGCAACACACCGCTGCTGGTGCAGCTGTTCTTCATCTTCTTCGGCCTGCCGGCCGTCGGGCTTACCCTGTCGCTGTTCTGGTCGGGCGTGTTGGCCCTGTCGCTATGGGCCGGCGCTTTCCAGACCGAGAACATACGCGGCGGGCTTGCCGCCGTGTCGCCCGGCCTTTCCGAAGCGGCACGCGCGGTCGGCCTGACACGGGCGCAGTATCTGCGCCTGATCGGCCTGCCGCTGGCGGTGCGCACTGGCCTGCCGGCGATGCTGAACACCTGCGTCAGCCTGATCAAGAACAGCGCCTATCTTTCCGCAATCGGCGTTCAGGAACTGACGGGGGTTGCGTTCGATCGCATCGCGTCGGACTTCCGGGCATTCGAGATGCTGGCGGTGCTGCTGGTCGGCTACCTGTCAGTCGTGCTGAGCCTTTCCTTCGCGGTGCGCGGCATCGAATACCGGCTTCAGGCGCCATTTCGGCGATGACTCTGATCATCGAGAACCTGCCGCTGTTCCTTATCGGCCTGCGCGCCACGCTGATCCTTGCCGCGATCACGCTGGCGGCCTCCACCATCATCGGCGTGACGCTTGGCGTGCTGGCAACCCTGCCGTCCCGCGCTATCCGGCTGCTGGTGGCGCTGTATGTCGAAACGCTGCGCGACATCCCCCTTATCGTCACGATCTTCACCATCTTCTTCGGGGCGCCCTTCGCCGGCGTGCCGCTGGAACCATTGCCGGCGGTGGCGATAGGGCTTTCGTTGTGGGGTGGGGCCAACGGCGCGGAGATCGTGCGCGGCGGTATCCAATCCGTGCCCGCCGGCCAGGCCGAGGCCGCGACCGCCCTCGGCCTCTACCGCTGGCAGGTCTATCTGAAAGTGCTGCTGCCACAGGCGCTGCGCGCGGTGCTGCCGGCCTATACCGGCCTGCTGGCGCTGATCGTGCAAAGCACCTCGCTGGGGGCGCTGGTGGGCGTTACCGAGTTCCTGAAGGCCGGCGGCCTGGTGATCGAGCGCAGCACGGTGATGCAGGGGATCAATCCGTCGTTCCAGATCTACGGCTTCGTGCTGCTGGTCTATTTCGCGATCTGCTCGACGCTGAGCTTCGCCTCGCGCCGGCTGAACCGAAGGTTGTCGGCCGGCGCGCAGGGCCGTGCCATCAGCGTGCCCGACGCCAGCCGCCTTTGATCGTTTCCGACTTCGCGGGGTCATTCATGTCGCAGTCCAAAGTCAGCCGCCGCCTTGCCGAGGCGATCGCGCCCGAGGTGGTCGAGCATGTCTATCGCCCGCGCCTTGCCGGCGAGCTGGCGGCGGTTTTCCCTTATCTTTCGGCGCTGAACATGGCGCACCTGGTGATGCTGGCCGAATGCGGCATCGTCGCTCCGGCGCACGCCCGCGCCATCGCCGGCGGCCTTCTGGCCATCGAGGTCGCAGGCGCCAATGCGATCACGCCTGATCCGCTGCTGGAGGACGCGTATTTCAACGTCGAAGCGCGACTGATCGCGCTGGTCGGCGCTGATGCCGGCGGGCGGCTGCATATCGGCCGCAGCCGCAACGACCTTTCCGCCGCACTCGACCGGATGCGCGCCCGTGATGCGCTGCTGGAGCTGCTGGCCGCCGCGAACACGTTGCGCGGTGTGCTGCTGGACCGCGCCGAGGCATTCGCCGATGTCGTGGTGCCTGGCTACACCCACCTCCAGCCGGCCCAGCCGATCACCTTCGGCTTCTATCTCTCCGGCCTGGCCTCGGCGCTCGCGCGCGATGCGGCGCGGCTGATGGATTGCTGGCCACGCATGAATCTCTCGCCGATGGGTGCGGCTGCGCTGGCCACCACGGGCTTCCCTATCGACCGCGCACGCACGGCCGCCTTGCTTGGCTTCGATGGGGTGCTGGAGCATGGGCTCGATTGCGTGGCCAGCCGCGACTTCGCGCTTGAGCTGGTTTCCGCCGCCGCGCAGCTGGCGCTCACCCTCAGCCGCTTCGCGCGCGACATGCACACCGCCGTCAGCCATGAGTTCTCGGCGGTACGGTTCCCCGACAGCGTTTGTGGCACCTCCTCGATCATGCCGCAGAAGAAGAACCCGGTTGTGCTGGAGCATCTGCTGGGCAAGGCATCGCATGTGGTGGCTGCCTTCACCTCGGCGGCGACGTGTGTGCGGGGCAGCTACTTCACCAACACCCTCGACGGCAATCGCGAAGGGCTTTCGATGGTCTGGGGTGGACTTGCGGAGTGCCGGCGCGCGCTCGCGCTGGCGACCATCGCCGCGCGGACCGTGGAACCGGAGGCGGCGCTGCTGCTTGACCGCGCACGACGCAATTACTCCACCGCAACTGACCTCGCCGACGCCCTGGTGCGTGACGCCGACATGGACTTCCGCACGGCCCACCACGTGGCCGGCGGCGTCGTGCGCGCGCTGATCGACCAGGGGCTTGGCGCGCATGAAGCCACCGTTGCGATGGTGGATGCGGCTTCTGGCGACATTGCGGGCCGCGCAGCCGGCCTCTCCGCGGCGCAGCTGTCGCGTGCCCTCGATCCGACGCAGGCGGTCGCTTCACGCACCCTGCCGGGTGGCACCGCGCCAGCCGAGGTGAGGCGCATGGCCGCGGCGATGCGCGCGAAGCTCAACGACGACGCGACGCAGGCCGCGACCTGGCCCACCCAGCTCGGCAATGCCGCGTCGATTTGTCGTGGCGCCGTCGAATCCCTGGCCGCGACCTGAACGCCAGCTACGGAGCGAGGCGAACGGCTGCCGTGGCGGGGATGGCCGCGCCGGTCCGCGGGTCGAACCAGCGGACGAGATCGGCACGAAGCGGGGCGAGGCCGATGGCCTCGCCAGCGCGCACGCGGATATCGGGCTCGACGAAGGCCGAGGCCAGCACTGGCCCGATATCGGCACGTACCAGGCTGCGCGAGCCGAGGAACTCCACGGTGCGCACGGTGCCGACCATCGGCGCGACGGCCGGGTCCTGCGCCACCAGATCCTCCGGCCGCACGCCCATGGCGAGGCGGGAATGGCGCCCCGCGAGCTCGTCGGGCAGGTCCAGCGTTACGCCCTGTGCGGCGAACCGGCCCGCATGCACCTCGCCCTCGATGATCGTCATGCCCGGTTCGCCGAGGAAGCGCGCGACGAACAGATTGGCCGGGTTGCGGTAGAGGTCCTTTGGCGCGCCGTACTGCTCGATACGGCCGCCCGACATCACGGCGATGGTGTCGGACAGCGTCATCGCCTCGCCCTGGTCGTGCGTGACGTACAGCATGGTGGCACCCAGCCGCAGGTGCAGGTCCTTCAGTTCCGAGCGCATCTGCACGCGCAACTGCTGGTCCAGGTTGGAAAGCGGCTCGTCCAGCAGATACACGGTGGGCCGGCGCACCATGGCGCGCCCTAGAGCCACGCGCTGCCGCTGCCCGCCGGAAATTTCCCGTGGGTAGCGTTGCAGCAGCTGATCGAGGCCCAGTACCTTTGCGGCCTCCGTCACACGGCTGGCCACCTGCGCCTCGCTGGTGCGCCGGCGACGCGCGCGCAGCGGGAAGGCGATGTTCTCGAACACCGTCAGATGCGGATAAAGCGCGTAGCTCTGGAACACCATGGCGATGTCGCGATCCGCTGGGCTGATCGCGGTCACGTCGCGATCACCGATCAGGATGCGGCCCTCGCTCGGCAGTTCCAGGCCGGCGATCATGTTCAGCGTTGTGCTCTTGCCGCAGCCCGATGGGCCCAGCAGCGTGACGAACTGGCCCGGCTCGATCGCCAGGTTGAACCGCTCCACGGCCACCACCTCGCCGAAGCGCTTGGCGACATCAACGAACCGCACCGAACGCGCAGCGGTCGCCTCGGCCAAGGGGCGCGTGAGCTCCATGCCTAGCCCTTCACCGAGCCGTCTGAGAAGCCGCCGATCAGGTAGCGCCGGAAGATAAGGAACAGCGTCACCGGTGGGACCGTTGCGATCACCACGCCGGCCATCAGCGCACCCCAGTCGCGGCCGTGGAAGCCCTGGAAGAAGATCAGCGCCACCGGCAGCGTGCGGCGGCCGGGGCTGTCGATCATCGTCGTGGCGGTGATGTAGTCGTTCCAGGAATACAGGAACCCGAAGGTCGATGCGGCGATGATCGCCGGCATCGCGCCGGGCAGGATCACCTTCCACACCGCCTCGGCCCGCGAATAGCCATCGACCAGGGCGGCATGTTCCAGCTCGATCGGCACGGCGACGAAGTGTGCCCGGATCATCCAGACCGCGAAGGGCACCACATGCGCGGCATACAGGATCGGCAGCGCAAGCCGGGTATCGAACAGGCCGAGCTGCACGAAGATCGACTGGATCGGCAGCAGCAGCGCATAGCTCGGCACCGCCAGTGCCGCCATGAACAGCACCAGCAGCAGCCGTTTCGCGGGCACCGGAAACCGCACCAGCGCATAGGCCGCGATCGCGCCTACCGCGACCGAAGCGGCAACGGCCGCGACCGCATAAAGCGCGCTGTTGAGGAAACTCCAGTGCACGCCCTCGGCCAGCAGCCGCCGATAGTGGGTGAGCGTGGCCGCATCCGGGATCAGCCGCGGCGGCACCGCGAAGATGCGGTCATTGGCCTTCAGCGAGGTGGAGACCGCCCACAGGATGGGCCCCAACGCCACGATCGATGCCGGCACCAGCACCAGCGCCACCTGCAGCCATCGGCGGATGATCATGCGCGCGCGCCCCGCCCGCCGCCCAGCAGCCGCACATAGGCGACCACCAGCACCAGGTTGATCAGGAACATGACCACCGCGATCGCATTGCCACGCCCCTGGTCGAGCTCGACGAAGCCGGTCTGGTAGAGCTGGTAGGATAGCGTCGTGGTCGCGTTGATCGGGCCGCCACCGGTCAGCCCGATGATGACCTGCACCTCGTTGAAGTAGCTGATGGTCAGCACGCACAGCACGATCAGCAGCGATGGCATCAGCAGCGGCAGGGTGATGCGGCGGAACCGCTCGATCACGTTCAGCCCATCGACCGCGGCGGCGCGATACAGGTCGCGCGGAATCTGGCCCAGGCCGGCGGTCAGGATGATCGCGGCGAAGGCGAAGTTGCGCCACACGCCGACGACGACGATGGTGGGCATGGCAAGCGCCGGGTTGGTCAGGAAGGTGACCGGGCTCAGGCCCAGCGCGATGAAGATGCTCGCCAGCAGGCCGCCGGGCGAGGGCAGCAGAATCCACTTCCACAGCAACGCCACGACGATCGGGCTCATCGCCCAGGGCACCAGCAGGACGGTCAGCAGCAGCCGCCCCCAGGGCCCGAGCTGGCGCACCGCCAGCGCCGTCAGCAGCGCCAGCGGCACCGAGATCGCGAGCGAGCCGAAGGTGAACACCAGCGATCGCCCGATGGTCGGCAAGGTGGCGGGGTCCGACAACAGGGCGGCGAAGTTCGCCAGCCCCACGAACCCCTCGTCAACGAAGAAGAAACTCTGCCTCAGGCTTGCGTAGAAGCCAAAGAAGGCCGGCAGCACATTGGCCGCCACCACCAGCAGCACCGCAGGCGCGACCAGCGTCGTGCCCAGCCGGGCGAGCCGCGCCTGTGCGGCGGCCACTGTGCCGCCGGCGGCAAGCGTGGCGGCCGTCACAACGGGCCTACCAGCCGAGCGTCGCCTTGGCCCGCGCCAGGATCGCCGGCACCGGCTCCTCGGTGCCCATCAGCTCCTGCTGGGCCTTGTTCAGCACCGGGAAGATGCGCGTGATCTCGGGCAGGCGCTGCGGGAAGGTCAGCGCGCCAGGGGCGCCGAGCAGGGCCTGGAACTCGCGGATCATCGCCGCGTCGGGCCCCTGGAACCACGGGTCGGCCATCACCGATCTGCGGTCGGGCACCAGGCCCGCCTGGCGTGCCCACAGCATCGACGCTTCCGGCGTGTAGAGCGATTCCAGGAAGGCGCCGGCGGCGGGCTTGTTCTGCGAGCCGGACCACATGCCGACCACCCAGTACGGCCCCAGCAGCACGGCCGGCGGCCGGTTGCCGAAGGACGGCCAGGCCGAGACCGCCAGGTGGCGTGGATCGTATCCGGCGGCGATCCGGCGGAACTGGTCGAAGCGCGGCGTGAAGGCCTGCGCCATCGCGAAGCGGCCGGCGGCGAACTGGTCCTGTATGTCGTCGCCCATGACATTCAGCAGGGTGCGCGACAATGCGCCGTTTGCAACAAGGCGGCGGATTACCGTTGCCGCCTCGACGGCCATGGGGCCGGTGAGATCGACGCGGCCGGTGGCAGGATCGAACGCCTCCGTGCCAAAGCCTGACAGGATGTTCAGCAACGACGAAACGCTGTTGTCGTTGCTGGGCAGGCCGAGCCCCAGCCGGTTGCCTTTCGTCAGCCGCCCCGCGGCCTCGACGAAGGCGTCCCAGTTGAGTGGTGGTGCCTCCAGCCCGATCTCGGCCAGCGCATCCTTGCGATAGAAGATGCTTTGCGCCGGCGACGGCCACAGCGGCAGCGACGTGCGCACGCCGTCGAACACCGACTTGTTGACGAACACCTGATACATGTCGGGGATCGCGTGCGCCTTGAACGCGGGCGTCAGCACCTCGTCCAGGCTGGCGAGCGCGCGGCGGTCGTAGACCAGCGCCAGGAAGGTATCGCGCAGCCAGACGATGTCGGGCGCACGGCGCTGGCCCGAGGCGGCGACGAAGCGTGTCTCCAGTTCCTGGAAGGGCTGGGATTCGACGACCACGTTCACGCCTGGGTGGCGCGCCTTGAACTGGTCGATCAGCGCCTTCAGCACGCGCTCGCGCGGCGACTGGCCCTCGGGGCTGAGGAAGGTCCAGACGCGCACGGTGCCGGACAGCGCCTGCGCGCGCGCCAGACGTGCGACGAACGGCAGTGCCAGGCCCGCGCCGGCGGCGGCCTTCAGTGCGGTGCGGCGGCCCGGCTTGGTGGGATCGGCCATCGTTGTTCCTCCCTGCGGTCTGGTTACTTGCTCATGGGTCTTGGCTGCGGCTCTCAGCGGGCGATCGTGCTCAACAGGCGCGCCCGCCCGTTCAGCAGGTGGCGGCGGGCGGCCGTTCGGGCGTCGCTGGCGTTGCCGGCGGTGATCGCGGCCAGGATGTCGCCGTGCTCGATGGCGATGATCTCGCGCCGTTCCGCCAGTGTCAGCACCACCAGGCGACGGCCCACCTCGGCCCAGCGGAAGATGTGGCTGGTCAGCGCGTTCGTGGCCTCGATCAGCTTGGCGTTGTGGGCGCCGGCGGCGACTGCGTGGTGAAACGCTGCATCTTCCTGCTCGGCGCTGGCGCTCGCCAGGCGGGCCATCAGCGCCGCCTGCGCGGCCTGCATCGCGGCAAGGTCCTCGGTGCCGCGCCGCTCGGCCGAAAGAGCCGCGATCTCGCTTTCCAGCGCGACGCGGAACTCGTGCCAGTCGATCAGGTCGCGGATCGACTCGATGGCCGAGAGGCGCACCAGTTCGGGTTTGCCCCCGTGCACCACGAAGGTGCCGGAGCCGCGGCGCGACACCGCCCTGCCTTCGGCCCGCAGGCGGGCCAGGGCCTCGCGGATGCTGGCGCGCGACAGGCCAAGCCGATCGACGAACTCGCTTTCCGACGGCAGGCGCGCGCCATCGGGCACGCCCTGCTGCTCGATGAAGGCGCGCAGGTGGCGGTAGGCCTCGTGCGATCGCGTATCGGCCCGGTTGCCGTCGGCGAGGCGCATTGACGCCTCCAAAGTTGTATGACTAATTTTATGATGGTCAGACAGGCTTTTCCTGTCAAGCCACTGCCCAACTGCCGCCCCACAGGAGAGTGCGCATGGCCTTCAGTGCCGGCAGCCGCCCCGGCAACCGGATCGCCAGGGTGGAAATCCACGAATTCACGTACGAGGTCGAAGGCTTGGGCATCGACGAAAGCGGCAATCGCTGCGTTATGCGGGGCGGCCGCAGTACCGTGCCCGGCTTCGCCCTGGCGATCGAGACGGCGGATGGCGCGCGCGGCGAATACTGCACATCGCACAGCGGCAAGAGCGGGGTGATCGTCGGCCAGGCGCGGATGCTGGCGCCGCATGTGCTTGGCCTCGACGCCTGTGCGCGCGAAGCGGTGTTCAACAAGCTGAAGCGCCTGCACCGCCATTTCGGCGCGGTCGGCCACGCGCCGATCGACATCGCGCTGTGGGATCTCGCCGGCAAGGCCGTGGGGATGCCCATCTGGCGGATGCTGGGTGGCTATCGCGAGCGGCTGCCCGCCTATGCCAGCACGCTGAACGGCGGACGGCAGGGGATTCTCGACAGCCCTGAAGCCTACGCCGACTTCGCCGAGCACTGCCTGGGCCTGGGCTTCCGCGGCTTCAAGGCGCACGGGTGGGGCGAGGGCGACCCGCACGAGGAAGGCGCCATCCTGCAGGCCTGTGCGGCCCGTCTGGGCGACCGGATGACGCTGATGTACGACGCTGCCTGCGAACTGCGCACGCTGGCCGATGCGATCACCGTCGGGCGCATCTGCGACGAGGTCGGCTGCTACTGGTACGAGGACCCTTTCCTGGATGCCGGCTGGTCGCCGCACGCCGCGCGGCAGCTGAAGCAGCACGTGAAAACGCCCCTGCTCCTCACCGAACATGTGCGCGGCCTGGAACCGAAGGCCCCCTGGATCATCGCGGGCGCCACCGATTTCCTGCGCTGCGATCCCGATTACGACATGGGCATCACCGGCGCGATGAAGACCGCGCACCTCGCCGAAGCCTTCGGCCTGGACTGCGAGATCCATGCGGCGGGGCCCGCGCAGCGGCACTGCATGGCGGCGATGCGCAACAGCAACTGGTACGAACTCTCGCTGGTTGCGCCGGGCGTGGCCAACCCGGTGCCGCCCGTGTTCGGCTCCGGCTACAGCGACGCACTGGAAGCGGTCGGCAGCGACGGCTGCTATCCGGTGCCGGCCGATCCCGGGCTGGGCGTGGCGCTGGACTGGGAGTTCATCCGTGACCGCCGCACCGCCCTGCACGAATTCGCTGCCAAGCCGGCCCACGCCGTGTAGATCAAGTTGTCCGACATCTCTCGGCCCACCCGGTGAGCTGGGACTTCATCATTGTCGGCGGCGGTTCCGCCGGATGCGTCCTGGCCGGGCGGCTTTCCGCCCGCAGCGCCAATCGCGTGCTGCTGCTCGAAGCGGGCGGCGACCTGCTGCCCGGCGCCGAGCCGGAGGAGGTCCGCGACGTTTATCCATACCGTGCCGCCTTCAATCCGGCATGGCAGTGGCGCGGCCTCGACGTGTTCTTCCAGCCGTTGCCGCACAACAGCGCGGAGCGTCCGCCGTTGCGCCACTACGCCCAGGCGCGGGTGATGGGCGGCGGGTCAAGCATCAACGGCCAGCTCGCCAATCGCGGCACGCCCGACGACTACGACGAATGGGCCGCGCGCGGCGCGACGGGATGGGACTGGCAATCGATTCTGCCGTATTTCCGCAAGCTCGAATCCGACCTCGACTTCCAGGGTCCGTTGCACGGCACCGACGGGCCGATCGCCATCAGCCGCGTGCCGGAAAGCGACTGGCCGGGCTTCACGCGCGCGGCGGCCGAGGCGTTCGCCGCCGCCGGCTACACCAACATCGCCGACCAGAACGGGCGTTTCGAGGACGGCTTCTTCCCCGTCGCCCTCTCGGCCGACCGCACCCAGCGGCGATCCGCCGCGATGGGCTATCTTGATGGGGCGGTGCGTGCGCGCGCCAACCTGACGATCCGCGCTGACACCCAGGTCGATCGCATCGTCATCGAGGATGGCCGCGCGGTGGGCGTGGCATGCGGGAACGAGATTCTTCGCGCCGGACACATCATCCTTGCCGCCGGCGCGCTGCATTCGCCCGCCATGCTGCTGCGCGCCGGCATCGGGCCGGAAGCGCTGCTGCGCGCACTCGGCATTCCGGTGATCGCTGACCGGCCGGGCGTGGGGGCGAACCTGCACGAGCATCCCTCGCTTGCGGTCTCGGCCTGGATCGGCAGGCGATGGCGCATGGGGCGCACGCCGCGCCGGCACGTGCAGATGGCGCTGCGATACACGTCCGATGTGCCGGGCGGCGCGCCTTCCGACATGTTCACGGTGGTCGTCGCCAAGTCGAGCTGGCACCCGATCGGCCGGCGCGTCGGCTCGCTATTCACGTGGATCAACAAGTCGTATTCGACCGGGCATGTCCGGCTACGCTCGGCCAACCCCCGCGAGCAGCCGGAGGTCGCCTTCCAGCTGCTGTCCGACCCGCGCGACATGGTTCGCATGAAGGCGACGTTGCGGCGCATGCTGGCATTCTACGCGGCGCCGGGCCTGGCAGCGGCGACCGCTGATCCGTTCGTCGTCGTGCACGGGCGGATGGCGGCCATGGTCGGGCGGATCAATGCCGCCAACTGGCTGCTGACGCTGGCGCCTGCGCTGCTGATGGATGGCCCGGCACCACTGCGGCGCCAGATCATCCGGCGGCTGATCTCGCCGGGGCCCGACCTGCAAACCGCCCTGGCCGACGACGAGGCGCTGGAGGCGATCGTGCGCGACTACACCATCGGCGGGTGGCACGCCTGCGGCACGTGCCGCATGGGCGCGCCCGATGATCCAGGCGCGGTGGTCAGTCCGGCGAATGGCGGCGTGTACGGCGTGGCCGGCCTCAGTGTGATCGACGCCTCGATCATGCCGACGGTGCCGCGCGCCAACACCAACATCCCCACCATCATGCTGGCCGAGAAGATGGCCGCGCAGATTTTGACCGGCACGTGAGCGGTCAGCAGCGGCCAAGGCGGGCTAACCGCTGCGCGCCTCGCTCTCCAGCGAGCAGCGCAAGGCACTGATTGATCACCGCTTTTCGGTGAGGCTGCCGGTTTGGGACAAATTCGCCCGGGCCGGTGGCGGCGCGGATTTCGACAAATTCCCCCTTCACGCGGCCGGCGAGAGTGGGATCGAAGACCGATGCGGGGCGGCGGGCAAGGCAGGGCCGCGCCCGAAGGCGGGTTCAAAGAACGAGGCACGATGGGAATATCCTCTCGAAAGGGGATGGGCAAGCGGTGCGGCACCGCCCTCACCCGCTTCGCTGCGCTCAGCACCCTCTCCCGCCCAAGCGCGGGAGAGGGTTTTTTCGTCCCCTCTCCCGCGCTTGGGCGGGAGAGGGAGGGGCCCATGCGAAGCATGGGAGGGTGGCAGGGTGCTCTCCCAGGGCGGCGCCGCCAGGCGCGCGCGCCTACACGATGATGAAGTCGTCCGCGGCCAGGCTCGTCACCCCGACCAGGGTCGCGATCACCTGTGCCGGCGCGCCGCCCGGGCCGTCGGCATCCCAGCGCAGCGTGCCGTTCGTCGTGCTGAACAGGAACTGGCCCGGCGCCGTGGCCGACGGATTGGCGCCGACGACCAGCCGCCCGGGATCGAGTGCGCCGGCGGCAAGGCCCGCGCCGAACAGCGCCGCCTCGATCTCCAGAACGTCCGTGCCGGCCTGGAAGCCGCGGATCGAGTCGCGATCGGGCTGCGCGTTCGCCAGCACGAAAACATCCTGGTCCGTGCCGCCGAACAGCGTATCCAGCCCCGCCCCACCGTCGAGCCGGTTCACCCCGCTGCCGCCGCGCAGCACATCGTTGCCGTCGCCGCCGGAGAGGTCGTCGTCGCCCGCGCCGCCGTCGAGGTAGTCGTTGCCGGCCCCGCCATCGATCGTGTCGTTGCCATCCTGGCCGAGCAGCACGTCGTCGCCGTCGCCACCATCGAGCGTGTCATCGCCGTCGGCGCCCTGGATCTTGTCGTCGCCCGCGCCGCCATCCAGCATGTCGTCGCCCGCGCCGCCATTGGCCCGATCATCGCCGTCGCCGCCATCCAGCGTGTCGTCGCCGGCGGCACCGATCAGCGTATCGTCGCCATCCCCGCCATCGGCCACCAGGGTAATGGCATCGAAGGCGCGGATGGTATCATTGCCGGCGCCGCCCTCGATCTCGGCAAGCGTGAAGGCGCCGTCGTAGGCCGCGTTCCACAGCGGCCCGTTCGCGGGATCGGCATTGTTGGCCAGTAGCGCATCGTCGAGCGGCGAGGAGGCCACGGCACGCACGGTGATCACATCGTCGCCGGCGCCGGCATCGATCGTGATGGTCTGGAAGTCGGTGCCGCCGCTGCTGTGCGCGATCCAGGTGATGGTGTCGGCGAACAGGCTGGCCTCGACTTCGCCGCGCTGGGCGCCGACGATGACCAGATCAAGCGGTGCCACGGCGCCGCCGAGAGCAAGCCGCACATCGACGAAGTTGGCGAACAGGAAGGCGGTGCCCATCGCCGGCAGATAGGCGGCGGCGTCGATCACCGCGGCGCGGATCTCGTCCCAGATGCCGGTGTTCTCGACCAGCGTGAAGCGCTCGCCGGCCAGGGTGAAGCCCGTATTGATCACCACCTTGGCGGCCACCAGTGCGGGATCGGCCGGCGGCGGGCCGGCATCCGTCCCCGGCGGCGAGCCGAGTGCGCCCTGCAGGAACATCACGTCAGGGGCGATCACCGGCTCATCGGCCGGATCAAGCCCGATCACGCGCACCTCGTCGAACGCAACGCCCTCGCTGCCCCAGGAATAGAGGCCGACCGTGCCGGCCTGATGCGCACGATCCTCGATGGCGTAGGCATAAATCGGCTCGCCGTTGAGGAAGGTCGAGATGCGGTTGTCGAGCACATCGACGCGCAGCGTGAACGCCTCGCCCGGCGTGTAGCGCAGCGGCACCTGGCCCAGAATGTCCTCGATGCCGTCCTGTTTGCGGATCAGGTTCGCCAGCGGCCCGGCGCCGTTGCCAGGGTTCCGGTCGTAGACGCCCTCCGCATCCAGCTCCAGTTTGTAGTGGTTGTTCTCGTCGATATAGCGGAACAGGAAGCCCAGGCCCTCGTTGTCGGGCGTGCTGATCGTCGCCTCGATCGAGTAGTTCTCCCACGCATCCGCGCCGGTGCCCTCGTACAGCGCGTAGGTGCCAAGCCGCAGCACCTTCACACCGTCGCCGTGCGGCGACCAGCCGCGCAGCCACACATCGGCGTTGTTGGCGCCTTGCCAGGTCAGCTGGCGGCTTTTCAGGTCGGAGTCCTGCACCAGCCGGCCATTGTCGATCTTCCAGTCGCTGTCGGTGCCGTTCGGGCCAAGGCCGCCGAACTCGCCTTCGTCGATGATCATCCAATCGGCCGGGATCGTGGCCTGGTCGAAATCCTCAGCGACCCAGATACGGCTTTGCCCCACCACCTCGACATCGACGCGATCGGTGCTGACATCGCCGTTGGCATCGGTGACGACCAGCGTGAGCTGGTTCACGCCGACACCGAGTTGAAGGTCGGTAGTCTCGCCGCTGCCCAGCAGATTGCCTTCCGCGTCGCGCCATTCGAACGAGACGAGCCCGGCCGGGCCGTAGCTGCCGGCGGCCGAGACCAGCACTGTCTCCGCGCCATCGCCGTCGCGATCCAGCACGCGCTGGTCACGGCCCGCGTGCGCATCCAACATCACGTGGTTGACGGTGACATTGTCGAACTGCGAGCTCCGCTGTTCGTCGCTGAACAGGCCGACCGTGCCGCCGGGCAGCGGGGCGGTGTCGGTCACGGCGCCGCCGAACAGCAGCCGGTCGTCCAGCAGCACGGTGATCTCGTCGGCGACCAC
>Ga0224723_1000364_pt1 | contig 31744 bp, 30 predicted proteins | sample Balambano_FR2_Me_FD_161647 | JGI IMG/M metagenome (GOLD analysis project Ga0224723, IMG submission 161647) | Freshwater sediment microbial communities from Lake Towuti, South Sulawesi, Indonesia - Balambano_FR2_MetaG | ecosystem: Environmental > Aquatic > Freshwater > Lake > Sediment | place... | reverse complement strand
CCCTCTCCCCCCTCCCATCTACCGTTTCGGGAATACAACTATGCCATATGCAACCAACTCCTCATCCCCACTTCCCGATGATGATGCGGATGAGTATGAAAATTACACAGATACAGAAAAATCTACTGATATTAAAGAGGGTGTCAAAGATTTATATTATGGTACTGAAGAACTATTAGATGCCTTACCTAGAGTTTGGACGCGGGGTGTACTGTATGTACTGATAGGCTTCGCTTTTCTAGCTTTACCGTGGGCAACACTCTCTAAAGTAGATGAAACTGGAAGCGCTAGAGGACGCATAGAACCTAAAGGTGCAACCCAAAAACTAGACAGTTCTTCAGGTGGAAGCGTCAAAGCTGTCAAAGTCAAAGAAGGGGATACCGTAAGAAAAGGGCAGGTTCTACTAGAGCTTGAGTCCGATATCTTGCAAACGGAGATGCAACAGGCTAAAGAAAAACTATCTGGACTACAAAATCAGCGATCGCAACTAGATGTACTCAAAAAACAGATACAGTTGACCCTTAGCGTTCAGGAACAACAAAATCAATCCCAAGCGATGGAAAAAATGTCTCAGGTCAGTCAAGCGAAACAAGACCTGGATGCCAAACAGAGTACTTATAACCTACAAAAATTAGAAAAACAAGCGTTAGTTAATCAAGCAAAGCAGCAAATCAGCACTAACAACGATGATCGCAAATCCGCTGAAAATCTTTTGAGTATCGATTCTAGACAAGTCGAACGGTTTAGCAACTTAGTAGAAGAAGGAGCGGTTTCTATTAACCAAGTTGACCAACTCAAAAAAGAAGAACAACAAACCAAACGACTTCTAGAAAAAGCCACATCCGATATTAAACAATCACAATTACGTTTAGGTGAAGAAGTAAGTCGTTATCAAGCAACAATCAATCAGTTACAATCTGATATCAAGCAAGCAAAACTTAGGTTGCAAGAAGAAGAAAACAGCTATAAAAGCTTATTACAAGCTGGAAAATTAGCAGTTTTGAGAAATCAGCAACAACTTAAAGATTTAGACACGCAAATTGGAGCGCTGCAATCCCAAATCGCCCAGACAGGAAGCCAAATCACATCTGTGAAACTGCAAATGGAGCAGCGAATTTTGCGATCGCCTCTTGATGGGGTAATTTTTGAGTTACCTGTCACCAAAGCAGGAGCTGTAGTACAACCTGGTCAGAGGATTGCCCAAATTGCACCTAAAAATGCTGGCTTTGTACTCAAATCTAATATTCCTAGTCAGGACAGCGGTTTCTTGAAGGTAGGAATGCCAGTCAAAGTCAAATTTGATGCCTATCCTTTCCAGGAATATGGCATTGTTACGGGGAAAGTCACTTGGATATCCCCAGATTCTAAAGTTAATCAAACACCCCAAGGAAACGTAGAAAATTATGAATTAGAAATCACTTTAGATAAGCACTATATCGAACATGAAAACAAGCGTATTCAATTATCAGCTGGTCAATCAGCAACTGCTGAAGTGATTATTCGTCAACGACGGGTCATTGATTTTGTTCTAGATCCGTTTAAGAAATTACAAAAAGGTAGTACGTGAGGGGGTGATGGAGGAAGAAATTATTAACTAACAACTACCAAATTTACGGGCGGGTTTAGCAGACAGACTTTTACTTTAATGCAAAACCCGCTCATACCTACCAACTATCAATTCCTATGTCTAATCTAACGATTACTGATTTAGATATCGTTCACAGTATCAAACTTGACTGTAAACTCAGTAGCGTTGTTGAGGCGATCGCTACTCAAAAAATTATTCACGAAACAGCTCAGCAAGCAGGGATTCAAGTCGAGGAGAAAGAACTGCAAGAAGAAGGAGACAAACTACGATTAGCTGAAAAACTTGTAAAAGCCAAAGATACTTGGAATTGGCTGAGAAAACATCACCTGTCTCTAAATGAGTTTGAGGAATTAGTTCATAACAACGTTCTATCGAAGAAACTGGCAAATCATCTCTTTTCTCCTCATGTGGAAAAATTCTTCTATGAAAACCAACTAGATTACATAGCTGCTGTTACTTACGAAGTCGTTTTGCAGGATAGAGACTTGGCTTTGGAACTATTTTATGCCCTAGAAGAAGGCGAAATTAGTTTTCCAGAAGTTGCTCGTCTATATATTCAAGAACCTGAATTGCGTCGTGCTTATGGATACCAAGGACTTAGACACCGCAAAGATTTTCGTCCGGAGATTGCAGCAGCTGTGTTTCTTGCTTCTCCTCCAGAGATTCTTAAACCAATTCAAACTCAAAAAGGAGTGTATTTAATTTGGATTGAAGAAATCATTCAACCCCACTTAGATGAGCAATTACGTGACAAAATTATCGCTGAATTATTTTCTGCTTGGTTAAATCAACAAATCGAGGGTCTGGAAATTATTACTCAATTTAATTGTGTAAATCTACAACCACAGGAAGAACTGGATAAACAAGCATGACCGTGTTATTAATTAATCCAAAATAAAGTGAAAACGTTTTTGTCATTCCTATTTATCTAATACCTGATTAGATAATAAACGTGGTCTGCAAAAAAATCTAATTTTTTACAATAATACAAGTAGAGTCACACTATGGAAAAAATAGAGACAATATAATAAAAGCCTTGCCATATATAAATTACAAAACTATTTACTTACTATATAGTCATTATAAAAGTAAGTAGTTTCTAGGCAATAATAAACAATTATTGCCTAGCTTTTCTATGAAAAAAAATGGAATATTTACTATAGATAAATTAGCTAAAAATTATTATTCTCTGGTCAGATAATTTATGAAAAAAGATGAAAAAAAGTATTGACTTTTTGAATTATCGATTTATAGTATAAGTGTGAACAATAAAAAGTTGTTTGCAATGTAAACAATCAAACATAAATTGTTTACATTAATAAATTCCCAAAGAGACAGCATTTAATTCCCAGGAGAAACCCATGATTATTTCCGACTTAAACTACTTAGAATCTGCTACTCAAGATGTAGTTGGTGGTACCAGTAGACTCGACAACTTTAGATTCAAAAAAGATATTGACTCTAACATCAAGAGCAATATCGACTTCAAGAGCAACAGCAACGTAAGAGATTTCTTTGAAAAGAAAGCAAACATCGATGTTAAATCGAATGTTCAAGGTAACTCGTCTTCCTTAGCTTTCGATAACGAAGCTATTGGTAAGGACAGTAACACTCAAGGTACTTTCTCTCAACTAACTGTTGCTGGTCAAGGTTCTAGCCAATCTGGTACTTTTGTATCTGCTGCGAACTAGTTAATATATTGGGTTCGTGGTAAGCGCTCAAAGACTGACTCAGTTTTCTCAAAGCTAGTATGACAAAGTAGAGATGCAACAAAATTGCATCTCTATTTGAAATCAAACCACAGGATTTGAAAGCAAACTTTAATCTGTTTAGGAGGAAAACAATGATTATTTCCGATTTAAACTACTTAGAATCTGCAACTCAAGATGTAGTTGGTGGTAGTAGTAGACTTGACCAATTCAGATTCAAAAAAGATATTGACTCTAACATTAAGAGCAACATCGACTTTAAGAGCAACAGTGACGTGAGAGATTTCTTTGAAAAGAAAGCCAACATCGATGTTAGATCGAATGTTAAAGGTAACTCATCTTCCTTAGCTTTCGACAACGAAGCTATTGGTAAGAACAGCAATACTCAAGGTACTTTCTCTCAACTAACCGTTGCTGGACAAGGTTCTAGCCAATCTGGTACTTTTGTGTCTGCTGCTAACTAATCGATTTTTAGTGAAGCCAGAGAATTGCTCCATTTGGAGCAATTCTTAAAAAAATAACAATTTAAATAGGTTCTCGAATTAATGATAATTTCTGATCTCAGTTGTTTAGATTCTCTCTCTGGAACTGATGCGATGTATTTATATGGAGGAGATGCCATAGCAATTTCCAGATTTTCTGCAAATGCTTTTGGGACTTCAACCAACACCAGTACTTTTCTAAGAAATTTTGTCAGAAGTGGATCTGGTGTTTCTGTTGCTACTAGCTCTGTTCGAGTAAGTTCGACAGCATCTGGTCAAAATGCTTCTGTTAGCTCTTCTGCTTCTTCCGCTTCTTTTGCTCGGTAATTTACAGCAGATTTTATCTTAGTGAGGTACACTGGTAGGGGCACGGCGTCCGAAATATTTCGGGTAAATGAAAAATCCTACTCATGCCATGTCCCTACAAGGTAATGTAACTGTACCTCATAAACCTGCAATCTGCTGTATATAAATGCATTGCTTTCAATTGCTGTTTATCTATAGCGATCGCATCTAATGTTTTGAGGCGAGGTTTATTATGTCCAATTTAGAGATAGCAGATTTAAGTTTTTTTGAAGTAGTAGACAATAGTACTGAGGTAAAGGGTGGAAATACATTCAGTAGTATCAATGATACACGAGCAACTTCTTTATTAAGGGAACTTCTTGCTTCTGATTTCGTCCAATATACTCCTCAAGAACAACTATATTCTGATTCAAGTGTCCAGGTTAACAGAATCACTAATAACCGTGGCGAATCAGGAGTTTTAGTATCCAGCAGAGATGGTACGTATCAAATGGCTACGTTATCAGGGGATGATACTAGCACGTCCTTTTCATCATCTGTAGTTACTTATTCTTTTGGAGATTACCCAATTTAAAATAGCTCCCTGACTTGTTAAAGGATACCGTTGGTAATTCAAGGGTATAACCCCTCATAATAATTATCATCCCATGGTAGAGACGACCCATTGGGTCGTCTATACAATCACATCGTAAACAGGTGCTACAGTTATGGATCAACATGAAGTTATAGTTCAGCGAATAGTCTCACCTGATGGTAAGGTTGTTGCCGAGGTAACAAGTTCTGCTAAAGCATCAGGTGATAGTCAAAGTAAGATTAGTCAAAGCATTTCAGTCAGCGTTTCATCTAGTAATGGCGAAAGCAGAGCTTCCCAATCTGGTTATAGTTCTGTTTCTTGTTCTAATTAAAATTTAATAAAACAGCGTTTTCAAATTTCTTTAAAAAAATATTCCTGAAAAGGAGAAAGATTATGTCTGATAGTAAGCAAGCGTTACCATTTTTTGCCCGTTATTTAGAAGGGCAATTTTGTGAAGATTTGTCTGAAGAAGAAATGGATGCAGTGCAAGGGGGTTTAAAATTAGTAGCTCCAACACGCAAGCACCCTCCTGAAAACCATGATGGAATAGTTACGACTCTCAAGTTTCCCTCAGATCAAGAAGACGGCGGTGGTGGTGGTCATCCAGTAACTAGTAAGATTAAAGATACCTACGCTGTCACTAAGAAATACCCATCTGATGGTGACGACCATATCGCTGTCACAAATAAATACCCATCTGATGGGGATGACCATATTACTACTGTAGAGTAAGAGAGAGGGAGAGAGGGGGTAATAGGGGAGAGCTAAATACAAATGCCAAATATTATGAATAATATTTGCAATGAGAACAAGATGCTCCTTATTTATTTCCTCTCATCACCTCCATCACCTCTCCCCTATGCTCCCTGAAATTGTTCTACTAATTACACACAGCGGTGATTTCTTCACAGTAGATAGAGTAGCTCAAGCTCTATCAAAACGTGGGATACAAACATTTCGCTTAGATACTGATAAATTTCCGCAAACAGTGCAGCTGCAAGCATCATTTCAGAAATTAGGGAATCATCATAAGCTAGTATACGGAGAAAATTCCATTAACTCTCAGCAAGTAAAAGCTGTGTGGATGCGTCGTATTTGGCATCCTGAGTTGAGTGAGTTGTCTCCACAGTTCCAAGGAGCTTGTATTAGAGAGTCATTGGCTACTTTAGAAGGTTTTTGGGATAGTCTTAAAGGCGCTTGTTGGGTAGATGATTTACAAAGAATACGGGCTGGGGAGAATAAGTTATATCAATTAAGGGTAGCCCAAGAAGTTGGTCTAATCATTCCCCAGACTCTTGTTACTAATAATGCACACGATGCGCGAGAGTTTTTCCATCATGTGAAGGGGAAAATGATTACCAAGCTATTGACTCCCCTTTCTACAAGCATGGAAGGTTCTTCTTTCTTTCTCTACACCACCAAAGTCAAAGAGGAAGATTTACTAGAAGCTGATTCTCTACGTTACTGTCCAATGGTTTTCCAAGAAGAAATACCCAAATTACGAGAACTACGGGTAGTATATGTGGATGGAAATTTATTTGTGGGAGCGCTCGATGCATCTGTTTATGCATCAACAATTGACTGGCGAAATGCTAATGTTGATACTTGTGTATGGGAACACCACGAACTTCCAAAAGAAATAGCACTTTCTCTTAAAGCATTTATGGCAAAGCTTGAGCTTGTATTTGGAGCATTTGATTTGATTCAAACACCATCAGGAGAATACGTCTTTCTCGAAGTTAACCCAACAGGAGAATGGGGAATGTTAGAGCGAGATTTAGGTCATCCCATTAGCGATGCGATCGCCCAAGCTCTGACTAATTCTTCGCGTCTAATGCGTGAGATATAAACATGACTATCTTAATCATTACTCATAGCCAAGACAACGAGAGTATTTCCCTAGTAATGAAAGCCATTCAAGCCAGAGGAGGAAAGGTATTTCGTTTTGACACAGACAGATTTCCCACACAAGTCCATCTCGATGTCTACTACAGCAATCAATGTGAGCGCCAAATTCTCACTGTCGATGAGCAAAAGTTAGATTTGAGGGAAGTTTCCTCAGTTTGGTATCGCCGGATTGCAACTGGAGCTAAAATTCCCAACACCATGGATTCCCAATTTCGGGAAGCCTCTATCGGCGAATCTCGTGCTACTATTGCTGGAATGATTGCTAGTATCAAAGGATTTCACCTTGATAAGTTACAAAATATCCGTTTAGCCGACAATAAGCAACTCCAATTGCAGATTGCACGGGAAATAGGCTTGAATACACCACGCACTTTGATTACAAACAATCCCCAAGCTGTGAAAGAATTCTTTCAAGAGTGTGAGCAAGGTATGATTGCAAAGATGCTTTCTGCTTTTGCAATTTATGACGAGCAAGGAAAAGAACAAGTTGTTTTCACTAATCCCGTAACTCATGCAGACATAGAACACCTTGATGGATTGCGTTTTTGTCCAATGACGTTTCAAGAAAATGTTCCCAAAGCCTTGGAATTGCGGACAATAATTGTCGGTCAGAGTATATTCACAGCTGCTGTTGACTCTCAGCGCTTACAGAAAGCCCAACACGACTGGCGAAGAGAAGGAATTAACTTAATCAACTCCTGGCACTCCTATAATTTACCCTTAGATGTGGAACAAAAGCTGTTCAAACTCTTAGCTCACTTTAATTTGAACTACGGAGCTATAGACATGATTGTCACACCCGATAATCGTCATGTATTCCTTGAAGTCAATCCAGTGGGCGAGTTCTTCTGGCTAGAATGTTGCCCACCAAATTTTCCTATTTCTGGGGCGATCGCCCAAGTGTTAACAAGCAGCCTTTCGATCCAAAATGGTATTATTGAAAACGTCTACGTTTGATAATAGTGCCAACTACACCGGAACTAAGAAGTAAAGCAAGTGTTGTCGAAGACTCAGGGATTGCTGCCACTTGAACTTTATTCCTCTTAACCTCTATTAAAGCTAAGTTGGTACGGTTTGTAAAATTGCGTTTATAAGAACCTTCAACAAGACCTGTTGCAGTTTCTTGATTTCCTCCTAAACTCGACGGAGTAGATGAATTAGTTAAGATAACATTACTACTTTTTTGATACGCAATAAAATCTTCATCCCCTTCCGTGATTAAATTACCTGCGAGGCTAAAGAAGTCTAAAATGCTATCGTCACCAATATCAATTAAGGCAAAAGATATATCACCACTTGCTCTTGCACTCTCTGAATCAGGATTATCAATTGATGTTGACAAGTTCAAATTGCCTGCAAAGTTGAAGAAAAAATCACTACCTGCATTAACATCAAAAATACCTAAAAGAGAAGCCTCACTTTCTGCTTTTCCTAAGTAATTTCTATTCTCACCAAAAGCTACACTCAAAGAAGAGTTTGAACCTACCAATGGAGGTTGCATAAAAGATGCTTCTGCCTCAGCTAAGACATTTACTATACCACCTTTGCTAATGCTCAGAGTATCTTCTATAATTTCATCTGAAACAGTTACAGCGCTTTGACTAAAGTTTGTTAGTTCAAATTCTCCTTTAGAAAAAGCAAAAGTAGCAGCCAGAGTTGGTGATGCAAAATGGGAACTAACGAAAAATGGAGCAATTAGTAATAATAATTGCTTAGTAGATTGCAGGTACTGCTTGATCATATCTTCTATTTTCACCTTTAAGTTTCTAGCCGAAATTACTCACCTAGTTAGGTAAGAGGAAAAATGGACAATAATCATTACTGAACTTGAAAAATTTTCCAGTCCTTTTTAGAGAAGATTTGTTGCTTGTTAAATGCCTAATGATGCTTTTAACATCTCTGCACCCAAAAGTTGTCAAAAGTTGTAACAGCATTACTGCTGTTACTCTGTTGACAGTAGATTTTTCCCTACGTATTTATACTAATATACCAGCACCTGTTATTCTATGAACATAATGTAATTCATTACTAAATTTCTGACAAGTTCTTGTGATAAAAAGGTAAATTATACTTAAGTATTTATACTGTTTTATATTGTGATATCGTTATATAAAACGAAAGTAATTTAATACATAGTAATCCTAAATTATTCGTGAAATTCTCTCCCTCCCCCGTGACTGGCAGATTAAGTTACGATAAAACCCTTACGGGAAGTAGCTCCGCGTAAGTATGCGCTTACCGTATCGGAAAGTTTTAAAGGTAATGGGTAAGGTTTAGCAAGGTACAATAGCATTTTTCTTTCACAAATCAGATAATCCCCTAGCTCAAGAAGAACAAGGGGAAGTATATTCTAAGATATTTGGAAAGCTAGTATGACTACGTACTAAAATTATGAAGTCCCGGTAGTGGAGATAGGACCTATCTAATTGAACTTAGAAGTGGAAATACTAATAGTCGCAGACCAAGAAGAACCAGTCTTATCTTTAGCTGTAGCTGAAGCACTGGCGTAACCAAGAGTAGATGAAGAATCAGGAGTTATAAAAACTCTAGTGTTTGTGATCGTATTTGTGAGAGTTTTATCACCAACAGCAGCCGCTCCAGCTAATGCAGTGGCAGAAGTTCGAGTAGTGGATGTTTTGGCGGTAGTAGCAGTAGATGCGCTACCCATAATGCGATCAAATCTTACTAATTCCAAAAAATCTAGATCAAAGATATTCATGTTATACCTTCTAACTACTACTTTTTAATATATTCAAATATAGAGATTATTTTTTAGTGAAAAAATATTTCTTAATAGAGGAATAACTAATATATATTTAAATTTATCCAAAGTTAGTTAATTGGCTAATTATTCAATGCAATTGTTCCTAATAAGCAAGCTTTATCCAAATTAGCTCCACTTAAATTTGCACCGTTTAATTCAGCACATAATAAATTAGCACCAATTAAATTTGCTCCTGCTAGATTAGCTCCGCGTAAATCAGCTTCTTCTAAATTCGCTTCACTCAACAAAGCTCCTTGCAAATCTGTACCACTCAAGTTAGCACCTTTAAGATTTGCTCCTGTCAAATTAACTCCCCGTAAATCAGCACCCCGGAAGTCAACACCTTGCAAATTTACACTCATTAAATTAGCACCACTTAAATAAGCACCAGCAAAAGATACATCACTAATTCTTGCTCCCATGAAGTTCGCACCGCGTAAATTGCTACCTCGTAAATCTGCACCTCTGATATCAGCTTGCATTAAGTTGGCTCCCATGAGATTTGCTCTCAAATCTGTTTTTTGAAGATTTGCTCCCATCAAGTTAGCACCTTCTAAATGTCCACCTTCGAGTTTGGCAGCAGCAAAATTTGTACCAACCAGGGTTGCACCAGCTAGATTAATCCGGGTTAAATCCACACCAGATAAATCTTCGTCTTCTAAATCTGCTCCTGCGAGCTTTTTGAGTTTTCCTGTACGAATTTCTTCTATATTCATCTTTAACCTCTAGGAAGCCGACTGGGAACCCAACAACCACATACCCACACTGGCTTTGGGTGTCATTACCTCTAACTCTACTCCTTGTTGCAAACCCATAACTAATAAAGATAATGTTTCTAGTAGTTTGGGGTCAAAGCGATCGCCCTGCTTTTGCCTAACTTCTGCTAAAGCTTGAGTATATATTTCTTCGGGAGTTAAGTTAGATGTTTTTTGCTGGTTTACGCGATACTGAAACTCAGCAGCTAATGCCAGTATTCTCGATTCTAAGGGAATTTCATCACCAGCTAAACCTCCTGGTTCACCAGTACCATTCCACCATTCATTTTGATGAGTAATAATTTCTGCGACTGCCCGTAATTGTGGCATCGTTCTTAACACCTGAACACCTGGTATTAACGGACAACTCGGTGCATCTTGGTAGCGTGTATGAGTTTTAGTTATTACACTTTCTACTCTCAGAAATGGGTCTATCCGATGTAGTAAACCTGCCAACTGCAAACGTTTGAGCTGCCATGCAGGTAAATCTAACATTTGGGCCATTGTTTGGGCGATCGCCACTACTTCTGATGCTGCCATTGGGTTGGTAATATCAGCTGCATCCATGATTTGCACCATCCGCAAGAAAGCTTGGATTTCGTTAGAAACTAAGTTAGACTCCAGATGGGGAAGTGTGTTTTCCTCTTTTTGAAGATAATCAACTACACGAGAGACAACTTTACCCAAGTTTTCCGGTGTTGCCAACCTCGGCTGAATTTGCTGTTTGTAGGTCAGAAGTTTTGCTGCTAATTCTGAATTGTACTTTTTGATGTGGGCGATCGCTAATTCTGCCGTCTCTTGTACCAATTCTGGTTCAAATGTCCACAACCCATAAAATTTTCGTTCCAAATCTGATTTTGGTACACTAGTCGCATCATAATCAGCTTGAGATAATTCTTGACAAAGTACCATTGCAGTGTATTGCGGCGATAAGATGATTAAGTGCCATTCTTGCCCTACTGGGTCATCTGCTGCTAGTGGTACTAAGTCTACATTTGCCAGTTGGCTTGTAGGATGTTCTACCCAAGCGCTATCAGGGGAAGCCATAATCGTAATATGGCGAGATTTTGTAGCGATATCCGCATATCTTTCGGCTTCTTGTAAATACCATTTACCCCGCTGGAAGGCTGTAATCACCAAAGGTGTACTATCATCTGCCAAAATATGGTCTTCTAAAGCATGACACAGGGAAACCAAAGTATTTTTGTAGTACACCCCATATCTAATTGGTGTTGTAGTGTTACGGTGATTAGTTTCTAGCTTTTCAAGTATTGAGCCTTCTAGCATTGAGTTTAGACAAAGATAAAGGAAAAAGGAACAGCGGAAATAAAGCTACCACGTAAGGCAATTATAAACCTTACAAGGCAAAATTTTTCTTTTACCTTTTTGGATTCAGTACTAATTGACATTTTGTCTGATTAATGCCAGCGTTCGCTCGTTTAAAATAAAAGTTTTTATAACCAGGTATAGAATACTCTTGATCTGGAGCAATCGCTAACTGTCGAATTTTACCACCACGCTCCCACACAAAGTTTAATGCGTCTAAGTACTCCTTGTGACATTGGTTCAAGTTCAATCCAAATTTCTACTGCCCAAGGTTGTGGAGTTTCAATAATTAAGTAGGGCTTGCTGAAAAAGCCTACAGAGCGAATAAGACAAGCTCTATCGCTTGAAAAAGACCCTCACCCCGTCCTTCGGACACCCCTCTCCCAAGTTTGGGAGAGGGGAGGGGGTGAGGGCTGCAAGGCTTTTGAGCTTCTAGATGTTATTTCCTTGCACGAACTTTTTGGTAAAAAGGCTGAAAACCATTACCTGTATCAACTTATAACTTTATTAAGCAAGCCCTAAGTATTGTTCAGTCACTATAGCTGTTCCAATTGGGTCTTCACCATTCGCTTGGCAAATCAATATTTACGCAAATAAACTAATATATTCAAAAATGAAGAGAACTTGACTTTACGCGCGCACAAGTGTGATATGGCGTCCATTTTTTGTGGTTGCGGTTTTAGTTGATAATCGTTCTTGAATGGGTGACGCCTTTGAGCGTCGGTCGAAGATGACCAACCACCCAGAATTTTCTTCTATCCTAGCTAAATAAGAGTCTATTTGTTCTAGACCTTCTTCTTCTGGATCGCCTTTTTTATCTCGCCAAACTTTTAATTCGATTCCTAGTGTCGTGCTTCCATATCTTAAACATAAGTCCATGCGGTCATTTCCAATCGCATACTCCCGTTCTAGGGTTCCACCTCCATTCACAACACGGTGTAGAAATGCCATTAGTACTAAATGAGGCGCCACTTCATGATATCCTGTAGTGCCCAGTAACGGCTCACCATGCTGGCGCCAAAATTTGATAAATGCTTGTAATAAACTTTCGGTGTTTAATTCTCCTTTTTCTGTTAGCCAAGTTGGTGATATTTGAGGCAGTGAAGCCATTGGTGTTATCGTTAGTACTCGCGGTAAGATTTCGCGGTAAATTGGATTTGCAATTCTTAATCCCCCTTGTGGGTCAATTGTGCATAAACCTAAATCTATAACAAATTGAATATCATCTGGAGGTACATTTCCTAATTCCAACCCAGCTAACATTGGTTCAATAATTGCCTGTACTCTCGGTTCTTGGAGTCTTTCTGTAAGTGAGTCTAAATGTGTATCTTTACGGGCAATCAATATTTCCTTAGCTGTTAAAATATGTTCATGTGTAATTGTGACGCTTCTATCCTTAACCATCTTTTCAACAATTTCTTTTGCTAAAGCATTTACTAACCAAGGTTGTCCTTGAGTTAAATCAAATGCTATTGCTGATGCATATGACGTAAAAATTTGTCCTGTGTCATCAGTATGTTGCTGGTATAGCTCTGCGACTTCGGCAGCATTAAAATTTCTTAAGGTAAAAGAACCGACTTTAATATTAAATGGACTTGATGTATTTAATCTCTGGCTTCCCCCAGATGCGTATTTATAATCACGTACATCTCGTAAGCCAATTAATCCTATAGATTGCGGAAAGTTTTTAGGACGACCTCGGTATCCTTCGCGTAATTGTCGTAAAAAGGATATTAATGTTTCATTTTCTAAAGAATCAATTTCATCTATTAGTAGTACTACCGGACGCTGACAATTTTGGGCCCAAGCTCTTAAACTTGCTCTTATTCTTTGTCCAGGTTCTGGATAATTCCAAACGGGAGGTTGCAAATCTTGCGGTAGGGTGTCTTCAATCGTATCACGCCAAGTTGGAAGAATTGCGATTTCGGCGGCACCTGGGTCATCATTATAAGCACTTCCAATTTCTACAGATACCATTACTGCTGCATAACACCCACTGGAAGTTAGCTCTTCTGCTAACGATATCATTGCCGTAGTTTTACCCGTTTGTCGGGGTGCATGAATGACAAAATAGTTACGTTGTTCTATTAGCTGCTTCAAATCTGGCAATCTACTGCTAGGCGCCAGCATATAGTGAATATCAGCTTGGCAATGACCTGTAATGTTGAACCAACGAGGCATGGGCAATAAACCGAATTGTTAGTTACAGCTTGGCGTTATTGCTCAGTATAGCTTATGAAGGACTTCTGATAATTTAATTAACCGTCTTGTGGGATGCTCTTTCAAGGGTAGGTTTTTTAATCTCGAAAATAGTTGACAAAATTCTTAATTACTTAACGGGTCGCCATTTACCACCTTTGTAACCATTTCCTATTGCAACAATTTCAAGAGCAGCTAACTATTGTACATTTATCCTTTCCCTTCGTCTTAGATTTCTTGCAAGAGCGGTTTTTATGGCTTCCTCGATTTCATCAAAATTAACTTTAATCACTCCGTTTATTTCAATACCTAGTGCAGCGCTAACTTGAATTATTTCAGAAACAGTAGCACATCGATAATTTTTATCTTCACACTGTCTAATCCTTTGTTCGTCAATCCCTAATATCTCAGCGAGTTGTTTCTGGCTAATTTGAGCTGCTAGCCGAGCTTTAACTAAAGCATCTAATAGTTCATGTAAATTTCCAAAGCTTACTTGAAGTGTCCCAGTATTATGACAACTTATTAAATTTTCATATTCTCTAATTTCTTCTTGTAAAACCTTTAAATGAGAAGACTTTACATCAATGTCAAGCTGCCAGCTTTCTGGATCTCTATGCTTCCAATCTTCATCTTTTTGTATTAAATCTATAGAATATGCAAATTTATTGGCACACTCTTTACTATATTCATACTGCTTTTCATTCTTAATCATATTCCCACCTTATTAAATCGATTGCAATAATACCTTTCTTATTTAAATTTCTATCACGTTGAAAAAACTCAAATGAATCAAGACCCAAATCCCCAACTGGTTCATCTGAACGAAAAATATCTCCTCTATAAATTACTCTCCCAAAATGGACGTTATGCACTCCTTTGGAATGCACAGCAACAATCTCGTAAATGGAAAATCACCACTTAAACTATTTATTCACATCCAGTAAACGAGAAGTTTGTAATCTAGTCACCCACTTTTCTAAATGAACTAAATTTTGTTCTTGCTGATTTGCATCTTGGGTATCTAAAGGATAAGGTAACAGTCCTAAAATTGCTGCTGATGTGACGCAGAACATGGATTTTTGGAAAGTCTCACAAATTTGTACCCGTAAATCATCTTCTCCTCGACGACTTCGACGATAAATTTCGTGTAAATCATCAGGTAGATAATGACGCATATCTTGCATTAGTAAAGTCGGAGGAATACCTGCACCACCAATAGGTAATGGATCTGCGTACAAAGCACCATACTCAAATTTCCCTTGATCGTGGGAAATTTGATATTGTTGAGCATTATAAGAAACTGTACCCTGAAATGGTGTTCCCCGAAAGAAAATGGCTTCTACATAAGGTATTGCTGTATCTGCAAGAAAAGTTAAATTTTCAGAAGCGGGAATAATTTCATAAACTTTTTTGTCTATTTTGACTGCATAAGTAATTGGCTTACTCGCATTTTCTACTAGACCTGCTTTAATATGGTCTACAATTTGAGGAACAGATTTTATTTCACCTTGCTCATAACGGTCGTATAAACTTAAGAATATGTCAGCCATCACCCGCCAAAATTGACCTAAACCGCTGTAATATACAGATACACGCAATTGCTCTGTTAAAAAGTCAGGAAATAATTGATTAACTCCATTTATAAAAAAGTTATTTTTGACTTTTGCTTGAATAACAGCTTTAGCTCTTTTGATAAATTCTGGGGTATCTAAATATGCGTCTAATCCACCTCCACCATGCCAAAGCATTGTTCTCATACAATATTCAGCATATTCAAAATTAATTCTGTCATGCCACATATAACGCATTAATTTTGACAAATTAACTTCACCATTAAAGTATTTAAAGAAGGGAAATAGTTCTAAAAATTGATTTTCGGCTATGTAAATTAGGTTATGTGAATAAGCATCGATAACTACACCATAACTTTTCAGAATTTCAACTACTTCAATCACATTTTCTGGTGTATCACGAAGTAATGCTTCTCCCCTTTGCAGACGCTCTACGTATTCTGCTAATGGATGATTTGAGGGTTTGGCAATTGTCACCATGAATTATTGCTCCAATATAATATTTTACTAGGCCTACTTTTACCTTTTGAATACAGTTGCAACTACATTTGCAGTACTTAATGCAGTAGTTGTTGATTCTGTCCAATAAGTTAACCAAACAGGTTGGATTCCCAAAATTACTATTAGTAAGGCTAGTATTATTGCTGGTGCGCGATCGCTCCAATACACCCGTGGTAAGTTGGTCACTTGCTCTGATAACCTACCAAAAAAGGCGCGGTTGACTAAGAGTAGGAAGTATACTGCGGTTAACCCTGTGCCAATCATACATAGTAAGGTTTGTAGGGGAAAAACAGCAAAACTACCACGGAATACAATAAACTCTGATATAAATCCCACCATACCCGGAGTACCAGCACTTGCCATTACGCCTAAAACCATTAAACTACCAATTACTGGCATTCCCCGTTCTGGGTTAAATAATCCGTGGAGTACGTCTAAGTTACGACTACCTGTTTTTTTGTACACAACCCCGACTAAAAGAAACAGCAGTGCAGAAATCAAACCGTGGCTAATCATCTGCATTACGGTACCGAGTACACTTAATGGTGTTGCAGCTGCGGCCGCTAAAAGTATGTAGCCCATATGTCCGATAGAACTATAAGCTACCATTTTCTTCATGTCTTTTTGAGCGATCGCGCAGGATGCACCGTAAAGTACACTCACTACAGCCCAAGTTGCTAACCAAGGAGCCACATAACTCCAAGCTTGTGGTAGTAAATTCAAGCCAAATCTTAATAAACCGTAAGTCCCTAACTTTAACAGTACTCCAGCTAATAATACAGATACTGGGGTGGAAGCTTCAACGTGAGCATCTGGTAACCAGGTATGGAAAGGTACTAAAGGAATTTTGATCCCAAACCCAATTAAGATACCGACTAAAAGTAATATTTGCGTTGCCAAAGGTAGTGAGCTAGTATTTAATCCTTCTAATGCAAAGCTAGAGGAACCACTCAGCCATACTAAACCGAGGAAACTTGCTAAAATAAAAACTCCAGAAACAGCCGTGTAAATCAAAAATTTCGTAGCTGCATAACCCCGTCGTTGACCACCCCAAATTCCAATTAGTAAGTACAGGGGGATTAACTCTAGTTCGTAAAATAGGAAGAATAGTAGTAAATCCTGTGCTAGAAAAGCTCCTGTAACTCCAGCATTTAATAATAGTAATAAACAGTAGTAAAATCGCGGACGTTCTAAAGCATCAGTACTATAAATCGCAATACAAGTGAGCAGGGCATTTAACATTAATAAAGGCAAAGATAATCCGTCTATACCTAAATGGTAGTTTAATCCTAATGCATCTATCCAAGGTATGAACTCAGAAAATTGTTTATTGATATCAACGGGATTAAAGTTAAAGGCTAATACAATTGTCCATAATAAACTGACGCTACTAAAAGCAAGAGTGATTCTTCGGGGTAGTTTTGTCGTCCCTATCGGTAATAAACAAACTACAACTGCGCCAATTAACGGTAACAAAATTAAAACGCTGAGCATATGGTTCACAAAACGAGCTGATTTCAAGTTAATAGTCAGGTAATCAACAGAAAGTATCTAAAAAGGCAATTTATCTAATAAACCTAGCGACCAACTAATGAAAAAGCCTAATAAACTAACACCAATCAAAATAGTTAACACATAACCTTGAGATTGACCAGAGATACTATACTTTAGAGTTTGTCCACTGAAAATTGTCACAAACCCAATTAAGTTTACTAGACCATCTACTAAATAGCGATCGCTCCAAGCAGATATGTTAGAAAATACACGTACTGCACCAACAATGGTCAATTCATATATTTTGTCAATGTAAAAATCGTAACCCAATAAATCTTGAATAAATCTCCATCCCAGTACCCGCGAACGTGACCAAGCTTTGTGTAAATACATCCTAGAACCGATAGTCACTCCCGCTAATGTCGATGACAGCAACCAAGTTACAACGTACCAGTTGACGCTTTGCCAATCGGGTAGTAAATACCATTGCTGCAACATGATAGGTATTAACAAGGTTACTATGGTTAGTGACACCATCGGTACTGCCATTGCCCAACCAACTTCTGGAGTGCGACGGGTCTTTTGCTGTGGTTGACCCCAAAAAACTAATCTAAATACTCTTGTTAAATTTAATGCTGTAAAACCATTTACCACTACCAATACAGCAACTACCCACGGGCTAACTACTGCCAAACCTTCAGCCCATGACAACATTGCCCAAAAGCTACCTAAAGGCAATAATGTAATCATGCCAGCAGCACCAACTACAAAAGCACTTGTAGTTGCTGGCATCCGCGACCATAAACCACCCATTTCTGTTAAATCTTGGGTAGTTGTTGTATGTATTACCGAACCAGAACTCATAAATAATAATGCTTTGGCGATCGCATGAGTGAATAACAACATCAGCGCAACCCCACCCTGCTGTAATCCGACTGCTAGAAACGCTAAGCCCATGTAGGCACTTGTGGAGTGAGATAGCGCTCGCTTAATATCTATTTGGGCAATCGATACTAAAGTTGCTCCGACAGCAGTTATTGTGCCGATAACTACTAAAGTATTCAAAGCTACTGGTGACAAAGCTAAGATGGGTTGTATTTTAAACAGTAGATATGCACCACCCGCCACTACCATAGAATTCCGCATTACAGAAGCTGGGTTTGGTCCCTCCATCGCCTCATCTAACCATAAATGTAAAGGAAATTGGGCACATTTCCCTACAGGTCCAGCAATCAAACCTAAACCTAGTAAAGTTGATGTTAATGGACTTAAATTTGCTGTTTGCGCCCATTCATACAAATCTGAAAAATTCAAGCTACCTGCTAATGTCGAAATTGTCACTACGCTCATTAGTAGTAACAAATCTCCTACCCGCTTTGTTAAAAACGCATCTCGTGCTGCTGTAACAACTAAGGGCTGAGCATACCAAAATCCTACTAATAAGTATGTAGATAAAGTCAACACTTCTAGGAGAGCGTAACTCAAAAATAACGAATCGCTGATGGCAAGTCCGCTCAGCGCTGCTTCAAAAAATCCCATCAAACCAAAAAATCGAGCGATCGCCCAATCTTTTTCCATGTAACCCAAGGCGTAAATCTGAGCTAACAAACTTAAGCCTGTGATTAAAACTGTTGCTCCAATACTTATTGGTGAAAGCTCTAAAGCAAATGATAAATCAAAATCTGCTACATGAAGCCAAGTAATTAATAAACTTTTTGGTTCTTTATCCCAAATATCTCTAAAGACTAATAAACTGTGTAAAAAAGCTAATACTGTGGTCAATAAGTTTAAATAAGCAGCAGGTCTTGGACCCGTACGCCGAATTATCCCCATTGCCCATGGCAATGTCAAAAGGGCACCTAATAACCCATAAAAAGGCACCCACCAACTTGTTGCAAAAAGGAACTGACTCATTTATATTTTCCTTGACGAATGGGCTGAAATAAAAGTTTTGTACTCGTTAAAATTACCAAAATCTTCTCTATATTTTGATGAACTTTAGTTGAATTCAGTAATTTTTTCCTTCTCTAGCTTTCTCCTAAATTCTGAAAAAACTATTACCCTAAAATAAATATAATTTTTATATCATTTTAGTTTCACTCTCATTACCAGCCACTTCCTTTAACATGACAAGAGACATTTATGTCTATTATAACAAAAAGTTATAGGTTTTATTTGATATTTTCTTACTAACACAGCAAAAACCGAGGAAGAACACTATAATCACACTCTGACCGTTTGTCACTCCTCCCAATAGTAAATTTTGGCGTTGATTTATTTAATTTAACCTAATGTTATAAAAAAATTATAAAGCATAAGTGTATGCCCTCTGAAATTCATGAAGTTTCATTGAGCATCAGGCAATGTAAATAATAGTTAAGATTATTAAATATTCTTTATTATAAACTATTATAAGAATTTATATTGTCAGAGGTGTCAAGGTTTTCTATGCTTAATTTAGAGATGCTTTTATACCTCAAGATGAGCATTCCCGTCAAAAATTTCCTTTGACAGTACTGAGTTTAATTAATTAAGGGAGGGGTCTAAAAATGCCTATTGCGGTTGGAATGATTGAAACTAAGGGTTTTCCGGCGGTAGTAGAAGCTGCGGATGCGATGGTGAAAGCCGCTCGCGTTACCTTAGTAGGGTATGAAAAAATCGGTAGCGCTCGCGTTACTGTAATTGTGCGGGGAGATGTATCTGAGGTACAAGCTTCAGTTGCAGCTGGGATTGAAGCAGCAAGAAGAGTTAATGGTGGAGAAGTGGTATCTACTCACATCATTGCTCGTCCCCACGAGAATTTGGAATATGTCTTGCCGATTCGTTATACCGAAGCTGTAGAGCAGTTCCGTACCTAAAAATTATGGATAAGAACAACCTTACACCCAACAAGAGCGGTAGGTTGTAGGGTTGGATGAAAATACATCCATTTTCTTGTTGTCAAAGCAGTGAAGAACACTCATAACTTTTAAGGATTAAAAGTAATGTCAATTGCAGTGGGAATGGTGGAAACTCTTGGTTTCCCAGCAGTAGTAGAAGCAGCAGACGCGATGGTAAAAGCTGCTCGCGTAACGTTGGTAGGTTATGAGAAAATTGGAAGTGGTCGTGTAACAGTTATCGTCCGAGGTGATGTATCGGAAGTGCAAGCTTCTGTAGCAGCAGGTGTGGAATCAGTGAAACGTGTGAATGGTGGACAAGTATTGTCAACACACATTATTGCTCGTCCTCACGAAAACCTAGAGTATGTGTTGCCTATTAGATATACTGAAGATGTTGAACAGTTCCGCGAGAATGTAAATACAGCAATTCGTCCCTTCGGTAGAAGACCGCAATAGATAATGCAAATTGCTAAAGTACGTGGCACAGTAGTTAGCACCCAAAAAGATCCAAGTCTTCGAGGTGTGAAACTTTTGTTGTTGCAGTTAGTTGATGAAGAAGGACACATTCTACCTACCTATGAAGTAGCAGCTGATAATGTAGGTGCGGGAGTAGATGAGTGGGTACTTGTCAGTCGTGGCAGTGCAGCACGTCAAGTTCTCGGTAACGAACAGCGTCCAGTTGATGCAGCAGTAGTAGCGATAATTGACACAGTTCATGTTGAAGATCGCGTAGTTTACAGCAAAAAAGACCAGTATCGGTAGTGGGTAGTGGGTAGTGGATAGTGGGTAGTGGATAGTGGGTAGTGGGTAGTGGAAAAAATAGTAAGCTATTGCCGCATTTTTCTTCAACCCTGTTCCCTGTTCCCTTTCTTAAAACAACTACCACCCACCAACTAACAACCAACCACCAACCTACCAAAAGGTTAAGTCAGGAGGAATCTCGTAATGGTAGTCCGCAGCAGGGTACAGGCGGCGCCGCCAACCCCATGGTCAAGCGCTTTAGCTGAGCCAAATATTGATCCAACAGCTTTCATACATTCTTTTTCCAATGTGATTGGAGATGTATATATTGGTGCCAATGTAATTGTTGCTCCAAACACCTCGATTAGAGCTGATGAAGGTACGCCTTTTTATATCGGTGAAAACACTAATATTCAAGATGGCGTTGTTATACATGGGTTGGAAAAAGGTCGTGTGATCGGCGATGATAAAAAAGAGTATTCGGTGTGGGTTGGTGAGGACAGTTGCATTACTCACATGGCTCTAATTCATGGTCCATGTTATGTAGGAGAAGGTTGTTTTATCGGCTTTCGCTCTACAGTATTTAATGCCAAGGTGGGAGCAGGTTGCATTGTCATGATGCACGCCTTAATTAAGGATGTAGAAATTCCCCCGGGTAAATATGTGCCTTCAGGAGCAATAATTACTAACCAAAAGCAAGCCGATCGCTTGCCGGATGTGCAAGCAGAAGATAAGCAATTCGCTCATCATGTAGTCGGTATTAATCAAGCTTTGCGAGCCGGGTATCTTTGTGCTGCGGACAGTAAATGTATTACTCCTCTGAAGGAGAATTTAGCAAAAACTTATACAATTACGAGCGTTAACGGTATTGAAAGGAGTAATCAGGTGGCAAGTCAGAACTTGAGTGCGGAAACTGTAGAACAAGTACGCTACTTATTAAATCAAGGATATAAAATTGGCACAGAATACGTGGATCAGCGACGGTTCCGTACGGGTTCTTGGAATAGTTGTAAACCAGTGGAAGCCAGAAGTTTGAATGACGCGATCGCAGCTATAGAATCTTGTTTAGCAGACCACGGTGGCGATTACGTTCGTTTATTTGGTATCGACCCAAATGGTAGACGACGGGTATTAGAAACTATTATTCAGCGTCCTGATGATGCGGTCGCAGCACCTGCCAAATTTAAAGCAGCGGCTACTACTAGCCATAGCAATAGTAACGGTTATAGCAGTAGCAGTTATAGCAACGGTAATGGTAACGGTCATAGTAACGGTAACGGTACAATCACTAGTGAAACTGTAGACCAAATCCGTCATTTACTAGCAAGTGGTTATAAAATTGGCACAGAACACGTAGACGAACGGCGCTTCCGTACAGGCTCTTGGCACAGTTGTCAGCCCATAGAAACAACTTCTCCTAACGAAGTTATCTCTGCCTTAGAAGAATGTATACACAATCACCAAGGTGAATACGTGCGTTTAATTGGTATCGACCCGAAAGCTAAGCGTCGCGTACTAGAAAGCATTATTCAAAGACCCAACGGTAAAGTCGCTTCATCTAATAGCAGCAGTACCACAACAAAATCATACACGCCTACACATACTACTACTAGTACTACTAGTACTCCTACTAGCAGCAATCGTTTGAATTCCGAAATCGTAGGACAACTGCGGCAACTTTTGGCCAGTGGGCATAAAATTAGTGCAGAACACGTAGATGAGCGACGGTTCCGTATGGGTTCCTGGTCAAGTTGTGGACAAATTCAAGCAACTTCTGAACGGGAAGCGATCGCGAAACTTGAAGGGTATCTTTCTGAATACCAAGGAGAATACGTACGCTTAATCGGGATAGATCCGACTAAGCGTCGGGTATTAGAGACAATTATCCAACGTCCATAATACACAGAATGTGATAACGGGTTAACTGTGGAAATACAGTAAACCCGTTCATATTAAATGAGGATATAAATTAAATGTCTGTGCCGCCGCTGCGACTAGGTAACAATTTTGACTCATATATCAGTGGCGAGGTGATTATCCATCCATCAGCAGTGCTTGCACCAGGGGTGATAGTTCAAGCAGCTCCAAACAGCAAAGTCATAATTGGTTCAGGGGTTTGTGTGGGTATGGGGTCTATACTCCAAGTCGATCAAGGAACCTTAGAAATAGAAGCAGGAGCCAACTTAGGCGCCGGTTTCTTAATGGTTGGTGCAGGTAAGATTGGGAGGAATGCTTGTATTGGTTCAGCGACAACAGTATTTTATTGTTCTGTTGCAGCCGGACAAGTAGTTGCACCTGGTTCGATTGTGGGAGACAACAGCAGACAGTTAGCTGGTGATACCACAAAAGAAAAGCAAATCCAATCATCGACTCCCCTAGAAGTTGAAAAAGACCTATGGAAAGATGGCCATACCCAGCTTAATGGCTCACAACCTAATACCGAGGAAATGGCAGTTACTACCATTGATGACTCAAAGGAGCCTAATACTGAAGGAAGCAATCCCAATTTTGGCACTCACATCTATGGAAAAGGGAACATACAACGATTGCTGGTGACGCTATTTCCACATAGACAATCCTTGAATCCACCACTTTCTGACGATGAGTCTGATTAAGTGTTAGTTGTAAGTTGTGAATATTGACAGCACAACTACAATTAAGTATCTAGGAAAAATGATATGGAAACTTATAATCAAGCTTACAGTCAAGACCCATTCAAGGACAGTGCCCTGGGTTTGGTATCCACCTACAGTTTTCCAGCCATCGTTGGCACAGCAGATATGATGCTAAAATCCGCAGGAGTTCACCTCGTTGGCTATGAAATGATCGGTAGCGGTCATTGTACCGCGATTGTTCGTGGAGGAATTTCCGATGTTCGTCTTGCTGTAGAAGCAGGTGTACAAACTGCTGAGCAGTTCGGTCAGTTAGTCTCTAGCTTGGTAATTCCTCGCCCTTATCCTAACCTGAATCTTGTATTACCTATTACTAGTCGTATTAGTAATATTGCCCAAGATGGTAATTATAGTCGTCTTAGCAATCAAGCAGTGGGGTTGGTGGAGACCCGTGGTTTTCCAGCAATGGTAGGAGCAGCAGATGCCATGCTGAAAGCAGCTGATGTCCAGTTAGCAGCTTATGAAAAAATTGGTGCGGGTTTGTGTACAGCCATAATTCGCGGTACAGTGGCAAATGTCGTAGTAGCAGTAGAAGCGGGGATGAATGAAGCAGAACGGATTGGTGAGTTAAGTGCAGTAATGGTGATTCCTAGACCCCTTGACGAATTGGAGCAAACTTTACCAGTAGCAAGTTGTTGGATAGATGAGCGTCAGCCATTTAGAGTTCCAGTGAAAATCAGAGAACAAGTTACAGAAAAAGAGGTATTGGCATTACCGGAAGTAACCAATTTACCTTTGAAAATCAAAGAAGAATCTTACCAACCAGAACTATAAAAACGTTGTACACACCGGCAGGTATAGGAGATACACTCACATCGCCTTGAAGGTGTGCAACGTTAACTGGAAGGCATCTTACACTTTGCTTGTTATTTTGATATTAACTGCTAACTCATATAAAGAAAAGACCTTTTTATTGATATCGAGGATAGATATTTATCTATACCTATTGTTAGAAACTTTTGTATTAACTAAGCTGCATGATTAGTAGTGTTCAGGGATACTAGATATATCTCTTAAAAAATCTAGTATTAAAGGAGAATAGCCCTTGAACCAAGCTACATTACACCAGCTGAAAGTTTTTGAGGCCGCAGCCCGACATGGTAGTTTTACTCGTGCTGCTGAAGAATTGTTTTTGACTCAACCTACTGTCTCTATGCAAATTAAGCAACTCACAAAATCTGTGGGTTTGCCATTGTTTGAACAAGTGGGTAAACGTTTATATTTAACAGAAGCAGGAAAGGAATTATTTGCTACTTGTCAGCAAATTTTCGAGACGATTGCCCAGTTTGAGATGAAAGTAGCAGATATTAAAGGTTTAAAACAAGGACGGTTACGTTTATCTGTAATTACAACTGCTAAATATTTTATTCCACGTTTATTAGGGCCTTTTTGTCAACTTTACCCAGGAATTGATATCTCCTTAAAAGTTACAAATCATGAAGGTATTTTGGAAAGAATGACAAATAATATGGATGACTTGTACATTATGAGCCAAGTACCGGAGCATCTTGATGTTAATTGCCAAGCGTTTATGGAAAATCCTTTGGTAGTTTTGGCTCCGTTAAATCATCCTCTCGCTCATGAAAGAAATATCCCGATTGAGCGTCTTGCAGATGAACCGTTTATTATGCGGGAACCTGGTTCGGGTACTCGTCGTACTGTCCAAACACTTTTTGACGAGCATGGAGTGACTGTTAAGGTGAAGTTGGAGTTAGGAAGTAATGAAGCGATTAAACAAGCGATCGCTGGTGGTTTGGGTATTTCTGTATTATCGCGTCATACTCTCATGCCACAACCAGCAGTCTTGGAAATGGCTCTTCTAGATGTAGAACACTTTCCCATTAAGCGACATTGGTATATGGTTTACCCAAATGGCAAACAGTTATCTATTGTCGCTCGTACTTACTCTGAATACCTTTTAGAGGTAGCACAAAAATTTTCAGCGGAAATGGCAAATAAATTTGAGGAGAAGGTTTGATACTTATGAGTCTCTAACTAGCGGACTAGACTGCAAGTAATATATAAAAGAAACACTTCTTTATCTTCCCTGTTACCTGTTACCTAAAAGCATTGACATTTATAGATATAGATTTATCATTTTTGGTGAGTGTGTTAGAAATACTGCTGTTGGGAACAGGCATGAATCCAATATCCATTCTCCACTTAGAAGACAGCGATATAGATGCCGAGTTAATTGAGATCATGTTAAGCAAAAATGGCTTAACAGTTGATATTTCCTTGTGTAAAACAGCCCTTGAATACCTTACCGCCTTAGAAGTGGGCGGTTTTAATTTAATTTTATCTGATAGTAGCATCCCTGGATTTTCCGGACGCTCTGCTTTTCTTCATGCTCAAGAAAAGTATCCTCAAATTCCTTTTATCTTTGTTTCCGACTATGTAAACGAAGATGAAGCCGCTACTTACTTACAAAATGGTGCTATAGACTACATTAGTAAGCAGCAATTGTGGCGGCTTGCGTCAATTATTAAGCGTACTCTAGATCCTCCCAAAACACCTAAAATTGAGTCAGAGCTTTGCAACCGAGAAATGGAGCAGCTTGTAGCTGTAGTCCAAAAACTCTCCTTAGCACGCAGTTTAGATGATATTACATCTATTGTTCGCCAAGCAGCACGAGAATTAACAAATGCCGATGGAGCAACTTTTGTACTCCGTGAAGGTAATAATTGCTATTATCTTGAAGAAAATGCGATCGCTCCACTGTGGAAGGGTACTCGGTTCCCCATTGAATCTTGTATTAGCGGTTGGTGTATGCTCAATAAACAGCCAGTAATTATTGAAAACATTTACCAAGATACTCGTATTCCAGTTGATGCGTATAGTCCTACTTTTGTCAAGAGTTTAGTTTTGGTGCCAATTCGGTCAGAAGCACCAATTGGCGCAATTGGAAATTATTGGGCGAATCAACATCTAGCAACCAAAGAAGAGGTACGCTTGCTTCAGGCTCTTGGTGATACCATATCAGTGGCAATGGAAAATGCCCAAGTGTACAATAATTTGGAAAGCATGGTGCGCGATCGCACTGCGAAATTAGAAGTTGCTAATCAAGAATTGGAAGCTTTTGCTTATACACTATCTCACGATTTGCGATCGCCACTGACCGCAATTAACGGATTTAGTACGCTCTTGGGGAATGAGTATAAAAGCCAATTGGGAGAAAATGGGCAACATTATATAAATCGCATATCTAGCTCAGTGGAGCGGATGAACGCTCAAATTAATCAAGTGTTAGCATTACACAAATTGAAGCGAGTAGAAATTCAACCAAGAATTGTGGATTTAAGTACTATTGCCAAAGAGATTTTAGCTTCTTATCAGGTAGAAACTATTGTTTCACAAAATTTAACAGCTTACGGCGATCCAATTCTCCTGCGGGTAGTGTTAGAAAACTTATTATCCAACGCTTGTAAGTATTCTTCTAAGTGTTCCCGACCTCGGATTGAATTTGGTGTAATTAATGATAGTCAAGATACCCAGACTTTTTATGTCAAAGACAATGGTGTCGGTTTTAATATGAAATACGCTACTAAGCTATTTCATCCTTTCTGTCGAATGCACTCTCAAGAAGAATTTTCTGGTACAGGTGTTGGACTTGCTTCTGTAAAGCGGATAATAGATAAACACGGAGGAAAAATTTGGGCAGAAGCAACTCTTAATCAAGGAGCAACATTCTACTTCACCTTACCAAAAGCCCCTGAGCAAGAATCAAGTTAATTTTCTCACAAACAATCCATATAGGGCTTGACGCAATTACAGTAAACCTTTAAAAATTAACCAGTACAATCTTAAATTTGGGGGAAAACTGGCAGTGGTTAACTCGGAAATAGATTTTTCGCAAAAAACCGTAGATAGCCAGATTGTCAGTGCTACTGTGTATTCTGACACTGCACTTGTAAAACGTCACAGTGTAATGTCCTTGACAGGTCAAGAACGAGAGTTAGTTATAACTTCACTGCCAGTAACTTTAGAAACAGAGTCGGTACGGGTAAGCGGTGCGGGTAGCGTTGCTGTACGCTTGTTGGGTGTAAGATGCGATCGCGTATTTTCTACCGAAGCGATCGAATCGCGGGTTGCTCAGATCCAAGGGCAAATTCAACAGCTAGAATCAGAAATGAGTTACCTAGAAGCACAGATAGATGGATTTGCTCTCCAGTCGCAGTTCATTGAGGGTTTGCGAGACAAAACAGAAGAACCCTTTGCTCAGAGTTTATCGCGGAAAAATCTCAGCTTGAGTGAAACGATGGATTTTGTGAATTTTCTCGGTAGTCAGTACACAGAGTATGGTATAGCCACCAGAGACACCACAAGCCAAAAACAAGAAATAGAAAAGCGATTACAAGCACTTCATCAGCAGCTACAGCAAATCCAAACACCACACCCCAAGGAAAGTTTTAGCTTGTTTGTGGGAATAGAACCGAATGGTGCAGGAGAATTTGAATTAGAAGTATCTTATGTAGTTAATCGTGCCAGTTGGAAACCTATATATGATATTCGGGTAAATACTGCTAATAATACAATTAACTTGGGTTATCTCGCCCAAGTCACACAAAATACTGGTGAAGATTGGCAAAATGTCGCTCTCACTCTTTCCACAGCCAAACCAGCATTAGGTATACTCCCACCGAAACCAGAACCTTGGTATATAAATGTACCTTCATTTGATTTTTCCGAAGCGATGAGAACTAGAACATTGGGAGTACCATCACCAATGTCAATGACTCGGGCTGAAAGTGCAGAACCAGATGAAGAAGTTTTGATTGAAGCAGAAACAGTATCTACAGAAGTAGTTAAACAAGGAAGCGTAGTTACATTTAAATTAACTAGTTTAGCTACCGTACCTAGTGATAGTACACCACATAAAGTCACTATTTTCCATGAAGATTTTCCTTGTGGATTTGATTATATAGCTATGCCGCGTAAGGTAAGTTTTGCATATCTCCAAGCTAACGTGAAAAATCCTGCTGATGGTGTGACTTTACTACCAGGACAAGCGAACGTTTTCCGTGAAGATATGTTTGTCGGTACAGCTAATTTAGAAAATATCGCACCTAATCAAGAATTTAAGCTCAATCTGGGAATTGATGAAAGTTTGAAAATAGAGCGCGAGTTAGTTGAACGTCATGTGGAGAAGAAATTGATTGGTAGTGACAGACGTCTCACCTATGCATATCACTTAGTGATTACAAACTTACAAGACCAACCTATTAACTTAAAATTAACTGAACAATTACCAGTTAGTCGTAACGAACAGATAAAAGTGCGTTTAAATCGTAGTAACCCAGCCATTCAAGTCGGTAAAATGGGTGCTTTAGAATGGATATTCACTCTTACACCAGGAGTGAAACAAGAAGTTTACTACCAGTTTGTTGTTGAGCATCCAGCAAATTTAACTATTGTTGGTTTGGATATTTAACCGAGTAGGATAGACTAGTAGCAGCGAACCAGTTGCTTTTATGTCTATTGTTCCAGATATTCAGGCTCAAGAAGATGTTATATTTCCTCCAAGGGACTTATGTAGTGATGAACCACCTTTGGAGAGCTACTTACACTTACAGCAGTTGATGCTGCTACTCAATTGCTTGGATTCGTTATGGCGCGATCGCAATGACTTCTTTAGTGCTGGCAATCTTACGATCTATTACAGCCAGCGTCAACGTAAATCAGAAAAATATCGTGGGCCAGATTTTTTCGTGGTATTGAATACTGAGCGTAAACCTCGCAACAGTTGGGTAGTATGGGAAGAAGATAATAAATATCCCAGTATAATTGTAGAATTACTTTCAGATTCTACTGCCAAAGTAGATAAAGGAGTAAAAAAAGAGATATATCAAAATATTTTTCAGACACCAGATTATTTTTGGTTTGATCCAAATGACTTGGAATTTGCTGGGTTCCATTTGATAAATGGTATTTACCAACCAATTCAACCTAACTCCCAAGGTTGGTTATGGAGTCAGCAGCTAAATTTGTACTTAGGAGTTTATCAAAGAAAATTACGATTTTTCCAACCTGATGGGGAATTAGTTCCAACAGACCAAGAGAAATCAGATAAACAAACACAACTTGCAGAACGAGAAGCACAACGCGCAGAGCAAGAGAAAACAAGAGCTGATAATCTCGCAGCAGAACTTGAACAGGAAAAGCAACGCGCACAACAACAGAAACAAAGAGCTGATAATCTTGCTGCAAAACTGCGAGAACTTAGTCAAGAACCAGGTAACTGGTAGTAAAAGCCTTGTATTAGTATACTCCGGGCGGTTAGCTAAAGCGTCAAAAGCTAACCGCTAACTCCATTTTAAGAAATTAAATCTCATCAGGAATTATCCATTTTGGTGGTTCGCTCAGCTTCTTCATCCTAGCAATTTCAGCCATTTCTATCATTTTATCTAAAGAAGTATCTTCAATAAACTTTGATGCTGCATCTCTATGTTCTAGATTAGGACACTTATTACCTAAAACGCAGCCGTTGATACAAGCTTCTTTACAGTTAATTTGCTCCATAGTGTTATGCTCTTTCTTAGTCACACTACTAGTATTAATACCGGGTATGCTTTCCAATTGCTTTATATAGTAACTTGATTTCTGCCAATTTTTAATAGTTCCAGCAGGGGGAGGTTTTCCAAGTACACTGGGAAAAAGCTAAAATTATTAAATGTCAGAAATGTTTGCTACAGTTGGAACCATCGCCGCGATCGCTACTGCTATTGTCCCTCAGCAAGGTAGTGTAGGTATTGTGCGTGTTTCGGGTGACTTAGCATTACAAATCGCTCAAACTTTGTTTCATGCTCCCGGAAAGCAAATTTGGGATACTCACCGAATTATTTATGGTTACATTCATCATCCCCAAACGCAGGAACTTGTAGACGAAGCACTGCTATTAATTATGAAAGCACCACGTTCCTACACTCGTGAAGATGTGGTAGAGTTCCATTGTCATGGAGGAATCATGGCTGTGCAGCAGGTATTACAACTGTGTTTGGTCAATGGTGCAAGATTAGCTCAACCAGGAGAATTTACGCTGCGAGCATTTTTGAATGGCAGGCTAGATTTAACTCAAGCTGAAAGTATTGCTGATTTGGTAGGAGCTTTTAGTCCCCAAGCTGCACAAGCTGCACTTGCTGGGATCGTAGGAAAATTAGCTCGTCCCATACAGCAGCTACGTGCTAACTGTTTAAATATCTTAGCAGAAATTGAAGCTAGGATTGATTTTGAGGAAGATTTAGCTCCGCTGGATGATAACTATATAATATCAGAGATCGAAAAAATCAAAGCACAAGTTACTTCTATTCTGGCAACATCAGCTAAAGGTGAACTGCTGCGTACAGGGTTAAAGATCGCGATTGTCGGTCGTCCGAATGTCGGTAAATCCAGCTTATTAAATGCTTGGAGTCAGAGCGATCGCGCAATTGTGACTGATTTACCAGGAACTACCCGCGATGTAGTGGAATCACAGTTAGTTGTCGCTGGTATACCTGTACAAGTCTTGGATACAGCAGGAATTCGGGATACAATTGATCAAGTAGAAAAAATCGGAGTCGAGCGATCGCGTCGTGCTGCAAGCGTAGCTGATTTGGTGCTACTAACAATTGACGCTTCAGCTGGTTGGACACAACAAGATCAAGAAATTTACCAACAAGTAAAACATCGTCCGTTAATTTTAGTAATTAACAAGATAGATATAATAGAGGAAGCAGAAATCAAAAATCTTGAATCTCAAATTCAAAATTGCATAGTCAAGTGCGATAATGTAGATACCCATACCTTTAACATGATTCCGTCAATTTTCGCTGCTGCTGCGAAAAACATTGGCATTGACGCATTAGAAACAGCAATTTTAGCAAAAGTCCAAAAAGGGATTCAAGCAGCGGATATGGATATTGCAATTAATCAAAGACAAGCAGCTGCATTAATCAAAGCCAAAACTTCATTAGAACAAGTACAAGCAACAATTCTCCAACAACTACCCCTAGACTTTTGGACAATTGACTTAAGAGGAGCCATTCAAGCATTAGGAGAAATCACAGGTGAAGAAGTAACAGAATCTGTATTAGATAGAATTTTTAATAAATTCTGTATTGGCAAATAATCTTAAGCTTTGTAAATAAAACTACTATCACTCAAATATATTTTCTTTTACCTTTTACCTTCCTATGTCAGTAGTCCCACAAAATGTTATATTTCCCCAAGGAAATATATTAAGCGACGAACCACCCTTGGAAACAGATTTACACTTAGACCAAATTATCATATTACTTGG
>Ga0224723_1000363_pt1 | contig 31837 bp, 29 predicted proteins | sample Balambano_FR2_Me_FD_161647 | JGI IMG/M metagenome (GOLD analysis project Ga0224723, IMG submission 161647) | Freshwater sediment microbial communities from Lake Towuti, South Sulawesi, Indonesia - Balambano_FR2_MetaG | ecosystem: Environmental > Aquatic > Freshwater > Lake > Sediment | place... | reverse complement strand
GCGCGTATACTTTAGATGCCTAACGAGAAAGCTAACAACAAAACCTGTCCTATCTGAGGATAACACCCACATTCCGCACCCCACACCCCGCACTCAGCACTCAGCACCCCGCACTCCACACTCCACACCCAGCACTCAGCACTAACTGATTTTTTATGCTTATATCTAGATCGCTTGTGGGCAAAAAAAGGGCTATATGTGCTAGAATTGTATCAAAATATGGCAATTATTCAAGAGAGATTTGGAATAATTTCGTTTTTTTGGCACTTTAACTACTAAAATCAGCGATTTTTGGAGTTTTTTAGGTTATGACAACCTCTCAGGAGAGGATTATCCCCACGGATCTGCGGAATGAAATGTCTAGGTCTTACCTAGAATACGCGATGAGCGTTATAGTGGGCCGCGCCCTACCAGATGCAAGGGATGGTCTGAAACCTGTGCATCGTCGGATTCTCTACGCCATGCATGAGTTGGGCTTGAGCCACGATCGCCCGTTTCGGAAATGTGCCCGTGTGGTAGGGGAAGTGTTGGGTAAATATCACCCACACGGGGATACCGCAGTATATGATGCATTGGTGCGGATGGCGCAGGATTTTTCCATGCGATCGCCCTTGATAAATGGTCACGGTAACTTTGGTTCAATAGACAATGACCCCCCAGCGGCAATGCGGTACACAGAATGTCGCTTACATTCATTAACTAGTGCTGCTTTACTTGAAGATATTGAATCAGAAACAGTAGATTTTGTAGATAACTTCGATGGTTCCCAGCAAGAACCAACAGTTTTACCAGCAAGGATTCCTCAATTACTCCTCAATGGTTCTTCTGGTATTGCTGTGGGTATGGCTACTAACATTCCCCCACATAACTTAGGTGAATTGATTGATGGATTAGTCGCACTAATTCAGAACTCAGAAATCACTAACACCCAGTTAATGCAGTATGTCCATGGGCCGGATTTTCCTACAGGAGCGCAGATTCTGGGTACAGCCTCAATCAAAGAAGCTTACACCACTGGGCGTGGATCTATCACCATGCGTGGGGTAGCAAATATCGAAACTGTTGAACAACGGGGACGACCAGATAGAGAAGCAATTATTGTCACCGAATTACCATACCAAACCAACAAAGCAGCGTTGATTGAAAAAATTGCCGAAATGGTCAACGAGAAACGGTTGGAAGGAATTGCAGATATTCGGGATGAAAGCGATCGTGATGGGATGCGGATCGTAATTGAACTCAAGCGCGACGCTTACCCCCGTGTGGTATTAAACAATCTTTACAAACAAACGCCACTCCAATCTAATTTTGGGGCAAATATGTTGGCGTTGGTCAACGGCGAACCCCAATTACTGAGTCTGAAGCAATTCTTGCAAGTTTTCTTGGATTTTCGTATAGAAGCGATTACCAGAAGAACACAGTACGAACTACGCAAAGCAGAGGAACGCGACCACATCCTCCAAGGTTTGTTAATTGCTTTAGCTCATTTAGATGCAATCATTAGTTTAATTCGCCATGCACCAGATGCGCCAACAGCTAAAGGAGAATTAATTACCACCTACGGATTGTCGGAAGCGCAAGCAGACGCAATTTTGCAGATGCAGCTACGACGGTTAACAGCACTTGAAGCGGACAAAATTCGTCAAGAGCATGAAGAATTACAAGCTCAAATAGCTGATTTACAAGATATTTTGGCACGACGAGAACGGGTGTTAGAAATCATTGAAACAGAAGTTACACAAATTAAAGCCGCTCACGCTACACCCCGTCGTACAGTTATTACCCACGGTGAAGGGGATTTAGAAGACACTGATTTAATTGCTAATGAAAAAGCAATTATTCTGATCACAGAACAAGGTTACATCAAGCGAATGCCAGTTAGCACCTTTGAAGCTCAAAGCCGTGCTACTAGAGGAAAAGCTGCTGCTAAAGTTAAAGAAGATGATACCATCGAGCATTTTTTGAGCTGTTGCGACCATGACAGCGTGCTGTTTTTTAGCGATCGCGGTGTAGTTTATTCCCTCAAAGCTTACCAAATTCCCCTAGGTTCCCGCACGAGTCGCGGTACACCCATCGTTCAGATGCTACCGATTCCGAGGGAAGAAAAAATCACCACTATTATTCCAGTAACAGAATTCACAAGTGACGAATATTTAGTGATGCTTACCAAAGGCGGTAATATCAAGAAAACTGAATTGGCAGCATTCAGTCATATCCGTGCTAATGGTTTGATTGCTATTTCTCTAGAAGAAGGTGATCAACTGCGTTGGGTAGGACACGCGAGAGTAGAAGATAGCATCATCATCGGTTCTCGTCATGGTATGGCCATACACTTTAGATGCAATCACGAACAATTACGTCCTTTAGGACGTGCAACTCGCGGTGTAAAAGCCATGAAACTGAAGAAGGGTGATGAGCTTGTAGGTATGGCAATTCTCCCAGCTGCTATTCTAGAAACTTTTACTGCCGAGCCAGAAGGGGAAATCGAAGAAATCGAAACTGAAGAAATCGAAACTGAAGAATCCACAGAAGAATTGAATAACGTAACTCCTGGCCCTTGGGTGTTAGTGATTACAATGGGAGGATACGGAAAACGTGTTCCAGTTTCTCAGTTCCGTTTACAAAACCGTGCTGGTCAGGGTTTAATGGCTACCAAATTCAAAAACCGTAAAACTAAAGACCAATTAGCAGCTTTGCACATTGTTAATAATAGCGACGATGAAATCATGATGGTGACAAATCGCGGTATTATTATCCGGCAGGCGACCAATGCAATTTCTGTACAATCGCGTTCAGCCACAGGTGTCAGAGTCCAACGTCTTGATGATGATGACGCAATTACTGGAGTGGCAATAGTTCCTCCGGATGCTGTTGATGTAGAAGAAACTGAATGAAGGTAGATATGAAGGTAGAAGGTAGAAGGAAAAAGGAAAAAGAAACAGGTATACTTCTGCATTTTACCTTTTACCTTTTGCCTTGTCTTGTCAGTGGTATTTTTATGGGTTTGACTACAGCCCCTTTTGGTGTATGGTTTTTAGGCTGGTTTGCCTTAGCACCATTATGGGTATTAGTAGTTCGCCACATCAAGTTTTTCCCAGATTCCTCTAGAGAAGTTGGGAATCTAAAAAAACTTCTACCTTCTTCCTTTTACCTTTTACCTTTATTCTGGGGTATCGGTTATCATGGTGTAGCTTTATCCTGGATAACAGGTATTCATCCCATGACTTGGATGGGTGTACCTTGGCTAGCTAGTTTAGCGATCGCGTTTTTTTGCTGGACATTCATCACCCTTTGGGGAGCAGCATTAGTAACTATTTGGGCAAGTTTATTTGCAATTATAAATATTAAGTTTTATACGCATCCTCTAACTCGTGTACTGATGGGTACAGCCTTGTGGTGCATTTTAGAAGGAATTTGGAGTGCTGGACCTTTGTGGTGGACTTCTCTTTCTTATACACAATCACCACATAATCTGCCAATTTTACACTTAGGACAACTTTCAGGCCCAAGTGCAGTCACAGCAGCAATTGTTGCAGTTAATGGATTAATAGCTGAAGCATGGATATTCTCTGGATCGAGACGATTTTTAAATAAATATTTGGCGATCGCCGTAGTATTAGTAACAACTTTGCATTTGATTGGCTTTGGTTTATACACTCGTCCTTTAAATCAACAACCACAAGCAGCATTAAAAGTAGGAATTATTCAGGGAAATATTCCCAATACAATCAAACTTTATCCAGAAGGTTTCCGGCGTGCAATTGAAGGCTACACCTCAGGATACCTGACTTTAATAGCTGAAAATGTAGACGCAGTATTAACACCAGAAGGAGCATTACCTTTTTTTCAAAGTAAGTTACCGCAGACATCCTTAATTGCAGCAGTGCGAGAAAAAGGTGTAGTTGCTTGGGTTGGGGGATTTGGTGAAAAAGAACAAAGTTACACGAATACTCTGTTTACTTTCACTGGTGACGGTAAGATTTTTAGTCAATACGATAAAGCAAAATTAGTACCAATAGGTGAGTACGTTCCCTTTGAAGAAATTCTTGGTGGTCTGATTAACAGATTATCACCCCTAGACGAACATCAAGTACCGGGAAAGCCAAACCAATTATTTGATACACCATTTGGAAGAGCGATCGTCGGAATTTGTTATGAATCTGCTTTTGCTGAACAATTTCGCCGTCAAGCTGCTGCTGGTGGACAATTTATACTGAGTCCATCTAATGACGCTCATTACAGTGCAGCCATGCCAGCCCAGCACCATGCTCAGGATATCATGCGGGCAATAGAAACAGATAGATGGGCAGTACGAGCAACAAATACTGGATACTCAGCTTTTGTAAATCCCCACGGTAAAACTTTGTGGATATCTGGACATAATACTTACGAAACTCGCGCAGCAACAATTTATCGTCGTCAAACTCAAACATTCTACGTGCGTTGGGGTGATTGGTTAACACCATTATTATTGATGTTGAGCGTGTTAACTTGGAGTGTTAGTACTTTTGGAAGCAAAGATAAGTAGAAATCGATTTTGACTGTTGATTAATTATCAGTTATAACAGCTGTAGGCAACTATTAGGAGCTGTGATATGGACGACTTAGACCAAAGAAAACTCTTATCAGCGTTATGTCATGGTTCAATATTTTTTAGTTCTTTGATTGTTTCTGTTGGGATACCGATTGTAATTTTGTTTACATCACAAGATTCTGTTGTGTTAAAAAATGCCAAAGAATCTTTAAACTTTTACATAAATCTTTACATTTATGCTATCATCAGTGGTATTTTGCTATTTGTTTTAATTGGTATACCGCTACTAATAATACTTGGCATTATTAGTATGGTAATGCCAATTATTGCTATAGTTAAAGTCCTTACCGAACCGAATGAACCATATCGTTATCCGTTTATATTTCGCTTTTTCTAATGCATTGTAAAGCTTTCAGTAGTGTCGAGATCCCCGACTTCTTGATGAAGTCGGGGATCTCATTTTCATAAATAAATTAGGATTACGATACAACAAATATATTTAGAGCAAGAATTGCAATCCTTTACCATTTTTAATTGTTAATCAATAATTAGACGTCCCAAATGTTTTAGAATTTTTAAAACCTCATAAAGATTATTGCGATGGAGAGAGTTAGCTGTACTAAGCACAGAGCGGGTAGCAAATAAATCAGAAATACCGTACTGTTGTCCTAAAGTTTTAATAAATAAATAGCTACTACCATTTGTTACCATACCATAAAGTGGTTGCTCTGGTTTTTGATGAGTAGCCATATAAGCTAACGTTTGAGGTATCGCAAGCTCTAAATCAAACGTAGTCTTTTTTGACTCAATCAGAACAATCCAAAGTTTATCTTGTAGTACTAAAGCATCAATTCGTCCACGTAAAATTTCATCATTATTCCCCAAAGCTTCAATTTCCACTGGAAATTCTGCTCTAAATTTATATGGAGCTTGATAAAAACCTGCTAGTTCTAGCAACGGAGAAAGCACAACCATTTTAATCGTTTCTTCTAGAAGGATACCATCAGAAACTTGGTAAAGATAATTTTGTCGTACCTGGTCAACTCGTGCTTGTTCTAATTCACTTAATGAAGGTAATTCATCCATCCATTCGGTGAAAAACTGATTATCCTCAGCTAGCGTCAGACCAAGGTTTTCTTCAACTTGCCGAAATGTAGTTATATCTTCTGAAATTGCCAAAAATTTAGTCATATTACAACTTACCCCTGAGAAATAATTTCCTGCAATTGCTTGCAAGCTTTTTCAATTGAATCTATACTACCTGGATTCACAAGCCCGTAATAATCAAAAACATAAACACGATTCTTTTTAGTAGCTTGTAAATCTCGCCAAAAAGGTTCTTTTTTCAACTCATCCAAAAGCGCTGTATTTGAACCTTGGGGGGGATTAACCACAATTAAAGTTTGGGGATTTGCTTGGAGAACTTTTTCTGCTGAAAGTGTTACATAACCACGAAATTGACTTTTACCTTGTAAATCTGCTGTGAGACTGTTGATATTAAACTTGGTCAATAAATCTCCAGCCCAACTATTTTTATTTGGTGAAGAAATTGGTTGACGACTAACTAAAACTAAAGTAGAAGGACTAGGATAAGATTGATTGGGTAAAAAAGATTGGTAGCGTTTTAGTAAAGGTTGAGGGTCAGCATTAATGGACTGTGCAAGATTTTTAGTCAGTTCTTCCAGTGATTCCCAACTTTTAATATTAGTGAGTAATGTAGGAATTTTTAGCTGTTGAAGCTTTTGAGTAATTTCATTAGAAAAACCTTCTGCACCAATAACTAAATCAGGTTTGAGTGCGACAATTTTTTCTAAATTAGGTGGTGTTCTACCTTCACTCACACGAGGAATATCTTGGAAACGTGAGTCTTTATTTAGTAAGCTAGCACCTGAAATCCCAACTATTTTAGTTTTATCTAGTTGATAGATAATATCAGCAGTTAGGGGGGTAAGTGCAACTACTCTATTCACAGATTTCGCTACTTGCTCTGCTGCAACTGGTTCTTGTGGTTGCTGAATTGTAGTTGTATTTGTGCAGCCTACAAACACAATACTTAAGAATATAGCTAAACCAGATGATAACCAACGATGCATATAAATATCCTCTATAACATTTGAGTTGTGTAGTAGCGCTTCAGCGCTACTATTGAAGGTTAAAAACGAACAGTTAAACTTGCAGCAACATTAATACCAGGTTGAGTGTACAAGTCTAAGAAGCGGTCACTTCCACTCACACCCCGTACATCAGCCCATTCTACATATTTTTCGTTGAGCAAGTTAAAGATACCCACATTGAGTGTAGTATTAGAGTTAAAATTATAATAACCACGTAAATCTACAGTTGTATATCCTTGTGGTTTAAAGAAATTTGCATCGCTGACTCTATCTTTAGCTGCAACAAAAGTAGTTGCTAACTCAGTACCCCAAATATCTTTTGGTGAACGATAACGCAATCCCACTACAGCTTTAAATGGATCCACAGAATCTAAAGGTTTATCTGTTTCTTTGTTATCACCTACAGCGTAAGCTAAATTTCCAAATAAACTGAAGCCATCTACATTCTTACCAAATTTATATTCACCTTTTGCTTCTACACCGTAAATCATTGCTCCTTTCGTATTCCGATTTTGGAATTGACTAAAAGGTCTACCACCTATACTAATAGTACCAATAGGTGCTGTATCAATAAAGTTCTGATAACGACTGTAAAATCCAGTCAAACTGAAATTACCTTGAGGATAATTCCCTTTGAAGCCAATTTCATAGTTGTCACTGGTTTCTGGCTTTAAGTCAGCGTTGGGTAAAACTGTATACCCTGCACCGAAATTAGTAAAGGCGATCGCAGCATTATCATAAGGTGGACTTTTAAATCCACGAGAATATTGTGCGAAACCAGAAAGCTCTGGTGTAATTTTACCAATAACACTTAGCCTTGGTGATATGGCTGAAGCAGAAAAGTCTTTGACATCATAGTTAGATGTATTACTATTGGCAAATAAATTGTCTTTTTGGACAGAAAGTTGGTAGTAGTCATACCGAATTCCCGGAATTAAGGTAATTGCACCGTTAGCGAACTCAATTTCATCTTGAAGGTAAATACCACCTCTAAAAGTATCAGTATCAGGTAAAGTTTTTTGGGGAAAAAGTTCACCACCTACAGTTTTAGTACTTGTTCCCAGGGTTTGATTAAATTCAGTTCTGTCTCTAAATCGAGAAGTTGCAGTATTAGATAAATCAAAACCATATACCAACCGATGATTTACACTACCTGTGGAAAAATTACTTTCAAATAAAGCTTCTCCACCAAAAATTTGCTGAGAAAAGCTATTATCATCAAGTCGTAAGATATTTTGTCTTCGACTATTTATAGACTCATTTTTGACATTTTCTGTTGTTTCTGCATCTTGATAATTAATTTGCCATCTAGCTTTTTGGAGAAACGAACTGTCTGGGTTTTTGTAATCGTGGCTAAAACTAATACGTCCCCTTCGGCTATAATCTTCAGCAAAAAAACTAGTATTGGTTGACCGTGTAAAAGCATTTAAACCCAGAGAACTCTGGACATCAGTCTCAGTATTGCGCTCAAATAATTCACCTGTCAGTCTGAAAGTGTGATCATCATTTGGTGCAAAAACTACCTTACCAAAGAAATTATTACCCCAAATATCCTGCGGATTTGGCTTTAATCCTCCATAATTTTGAGTTTCACTTGCATCTTTGCGAGTATATTGCAGCAAACCAGATAACTTACTATTTCCACCTGCTAAAGTTAAAGTCTCATTCAAGCCAGAATCCGCAGAGTGATAATTAATTTTACCACTGACGTAAAAGGATTTATCGAAAACACTCAAATAATCTTCTGGATCTTTAGTTACGTAGGAAACAACACCACCAATCGCATCGCTACCATAAAGGGTAGAAGCGGGTCCACGAATAATTTCCACATTCTTAATCGAGTCAAAGTCAACTAAATCTCGACTTGTAGCAGAGTAAATATCTGGAACTCGAACACCGTCTACCTGAATCAGCACCCTATTTCCCTCAATTCCACGGATATTAATACTAGAATTACCAGATCGTGTAGGTCGATTACGTACAGATACACCAGGTTCGTAGCGAATTAAATCTTTGATATCCTGTACAAAATTCTTTTCTAGTTCCTCACCATCAATAACAGTGATTGTTCCTGGAGAATCATTAACTGTTCTTGGTGTGCGTGTACCAGTGACTGTAATTTCGATATCAGATTCTTCTGATTGTTCTAACGATTTTTGGCATTCAGGTTTTTTATCATTAGCAGTACATTCTATTTCTTTTTCTGACTGCTTAAGTAATTCAGCATTTCTTACAGGATATTCTACATCATTAACATTGGGAATATCTGAATCATTTGCTTGGGCAACTGCTACTGGAATAAACAGGAAAAGCAGCACAAAATTGAGAAGCAGAAGATGTAAGTTCACTCTTTTACCTCACACTAAAATTAAAGTATGTAATATGGTTGGAAAACTGAAAATTTGCTTATCTGTAGAGACGACCCAATAGGTTATCTATTTGTTTAAGCTTTATTTCCCCGGTTTCTGTACTAGTAAAAAAAGTAAGATGCACCCTGAAGCGGTAACCTTTGTTGTTCCATCTTAGGTATGTAGTAAATCCAAGATGCACCCAAACTTGATAAGCTCTCTTGACCAAACGACAGTACATTCAAATGATCGCTTGTTTAAGAGCAAATAATAATATATCTTCTCAATAAGTAGATGCACAAATAGCCAATATTACTTATATTGGAATCATTGCCAAATCAACGAAATACAACCTTTACGGAAAGGAGTAAATTCGCTAACTCCGATTTTGGCTGATTCGGAATCCCATATCCCTTGAAATGCCCAAGTGAATACCTGTAATAATTAGAACACTAATGCAATGGATTGTCAACTAGTGCAGCATCCTAAATCTGTCTAAGTAAGCAATTATACCAATTCTATGTGAAGCTGCATAGAAGCAATCCTTACTCTTTGCTTAGTTCGGATTATCAGCAATTTCTTTTGCGATGAAAGTGAGATCCCCGACTTCTTTAACAAATCAGGGATCTCACTTTGCGATTTATCACAATTCTATAATCTCGCTATTTTACAAAGTAGATATTTTAGATGCTGTTACTAACTGGTATTGAGAGCGTTGCCAAAAACTCAATATTTCTTCGCCAAGTAGTTGGGGATAGAAATAGTGAAAAAAATGATACCCATCAGGACATTCCCAAAGCTTATCTTCTGATTTGAACCAATTCTGCCATTCGTGTAAAGCTGGTGGAGGAACAACAGAGTCAGTATTACTACCACAAACCATAAGTGGCATAGATACACCACCTCTAGGCAAATTAGTTAGCTGAAACAAAGAGTGCAATGACGGTGATTCTTCTAAATCCCTAGATAAAGCATTGACCAATCTAATTAAAGAATAGGGGCGTTGGCTACCAAATAGATTACAAACTTGGGTAGCCAAAACTCGCTCTTGACTAATTGTATAAAGTTGACGTTGAACATAATAATGGGTATGCCAAGTCATAGCAGGTTGGGTAGCCACAGCAAGTAAAGTTAGAGAGCGGACTCTTTTAGGATAACGACGGGCGAAAATCAGAGCGATCGCACCGCTAATTCCATGACCAATCAGATGTACTGGTGCATCACAATGCTTTAAACACTCATATACCAACATTACAGCTTCATCTAAAGAACCAGCTTCATCTTTTGTTTGGCTATATTTCCATTGTGCGACTTTTTTATACTTCGATAAATATTGAAGCAACGGTATATCAAAATGCTTCAAACTGGGACTTGCACTTAACCAAAGAACATCAAACTTATCAGACATCGTAAAAAAAGTAAAAAAATATTGATACGTAGAGACGACCCACCGGGTCGTCTTTCAAAATCCTATAATTCCCCCTCACACCCCAAATTCTTTCTTCAACTGACTAACCCAAGCTTTAATCCGCTTATCAGTTAAATCAGATTGATTATCTTCATCAAGTGCTAAACCAACAAATTTACCATCCTTCACCGCTTTCGACTCACTATGGTCATAACCTTCAGTTGAAGTATAGCCCACAGTTTTACCACCATTTTCAGAAATCTTCTCCTCTAAAATTCCCATCGCATCTTGAAAATTATCCGCATAACCAATTTGGTCACCAGTACCAAAATAAGCTACTGTCTTTCCACTAAAATCAATTTCATCCAATTCTGGGAAAAATCCATCCCAATCGCTTTGAAGTTCACCAATATTCCAAGTTGGACAGCCAATAATGAGATATTCATACTCATCAAAATCACTAGCATCAACTTGAGACATATCGTTCAAAGTTACAACATCTTTACCAAACTCATCTCGAATCATTTCCGCAGCAGATTCTGTTTTTCCTGTTGTTGTACCGTAAAACAAACCAATTTTTTTTGACATGAAAAGCACCTGGTAAAAAGACTAGAATTACATGAAGTTGAGTGTTATGAAGTGAACAACCGTAGTACTCGGAAGGCGAACGATTGTACTGGTATTGATAGTTGCAGTTGTCATAGCTAAATTACTTACCCACGAGTTGCAAACAGGACTTCACCTTGCTGAAAATTAAACCCCGCAGTTCTTAAAGTGAGTACCTAAAAGTTTGCCTGAGAAACCAAGGAACTGACTCCATACTTTTTACAGCCATGCTTGTCATGGCGTAGCCTCCTGAAATACTTAAATAGTCAAGCCTGGATAATTAATGAATAGTTATCTCAATAAGCTTTAAAAATATCATACCAGGATTATTGAAATACTTTCTTATCTAATTATATTAATTTATGTAAAGAAAATGAGAAAATACTTTGTTTTCCATTCTATTACTGGATTGCAGCTGAGAAAACACCCTTAAAGAGTGCTAGATATTCTCAATAGGTTGTGCTAAGCTGAGGACAACTTGTAAAATTGCAATAAACCTTCTGCATTAATAAGCTGAGTCCGCTTTTGACTGCAAAGTCAAGGATTCAGCTTTTTTTATATCTTTGTGACTATGATGTATATTTGTAAATTAATTGATATTATTCTCAACATATACTCGTTTTTTTGAGCGATATAACTCTGTAACCTTGATATTTGTTAGGTATTTCCTAATTATTAATTTTTATCAAGAGAAATTTATTTAAAAACTATTCTCATTAAATTCGATTCATGTTAAACGTTAGTTAGTGAAGAAATTCGACGAAAGTAAAAATTAAGAGCTAAATTTATACGACTTCTCTCAGAAGTTGAGGATCTGGTTCTCTCAAAAGGACTACTAAGCCTGATTACAGGAGGAAATAGCTGGTTGAATTTCTACTAATTCGGTACATCTTGGCAATTTTTTATTGCTAAAGTGTAGATTTTCTTGACTATTTATAGCAATAGGGAGACGATTGAGTAATGCAAACATACGATAATCCGAATGTCAAATACGATTGGTGGGCTGGAAACGCACGCTTTGCAAGACTTTCTGGTTTATTTATTGGCGCTCATGTCGCACAAGCAGCGTTGACCACTCTATGGGCCGGAGCATTTACTTGGTTTGAAATTTCTCGTTATAACCCAAATATACCAATGGGTGAACAGGGTTTAATTTTGCTACCACACTTAGCGACTTTAGGTTTTGGTGTCGGAGCAGGTGGACAAGTTGTTGATACTTATCCTTATTTCGTCATCGGAGCCTTACATTTAATATCCTCAGCAGTTTTAGGTGCAGGTGCGCTTTTCCATACTTTCAAAGGGCCAAGAAATTTGAAAGATGCAACAGGACGCGCTCGTAAGTTTCATTTTGAATGGGATGATCCGAAAAAGTTGGGTTTTATTTTGGGACATCATTTAATTTTTCTAGGTGTTGCAGCATTACTACTGGTAGGGAAAGCAATGTTTTGGGGTGGATTATACGACTCTACAATTCACGATGTTCGGGTTGTTACTGAACCTACCCTCAATCCTGTAGTTATTTATGGGTATCAAACTCATTTTGCTAGTGTGAACAACTTAGAAGATTTAGTAGGTGGTCATATTTACGTAGGTTTAATGCTGATTGGTGGTGGTGTCTGGCACATCCTTACAGAACCATTTCCTTGGGCAAAAAAGCTGTTGATTTTTTCTGGTGAAGCTATTCTTTCTTATTCTTTGGGTGGTATTGCTTTAGCAGGTTTTGTTGCAGCTTATTTTTGTGCAGTAAATACCTTGGCTTATCCCGTAGAATTTTACGGAAATGTTTTGGAAGTAAAGTTTGGTGTTAGCCCTTATTTTGCGGACACAGTAAAGTTAGCGTATGGTAATTACACTTCAAGAGCATGGTTAGCAAATGCCCATTTCTTCTTAGCCTTCTTCTTTCTACAAGGACATTTGTGGCACGCACTGAGAGCAATTGGTGTTGATTTTAGACAAGTAGAAAGGTCACTCAATACTATTAGCAGTGAGTCTTAAATTGGTATTTAGCTAGTAGCGTTACTATGGGTAGCGCTACTACCAAAAACAAGCATTTGTAAAGGTGATAAATTGTGATATCAACTGATAAAACCTTCGCAGCAGACACTAATTCATCTTGGTTAGTTGGTAATGCTCGTTTAATTGATTTCTCAGGTCAGTTGTTAGGCGCTCACATTGCTCATGCAGGTTTAATAATGTTTTGGGCAGGAGCGATTACTATTTCTGAAGTCACAAGATTTATTCCTGGTATACCAATGTATGAACAAGGAATGATTTTGTTACCTCATTTAGCAACATTGGGATTCGGTGTTGGAAATGGAGGACAAGTTATAGATACTTATCCTTATTTTGTGATTGGAATCCTACACTTAGTTGCATCTGCTGTATTGGGAGCAGGGGGACTTTTTCATGTGTTTCGCGCACCAGCAATTTTATATACTGCTGGTGGTCAAGTGGCGAAGTTTCACTATGAGTGGAATGATGCTAAACAATTAAGTTTAATTTTAGGACATCATCTGATAATTCTCGGTATTGCTGCTTTGTTATTAGTAATGAAGGCAATGTTTTTTGGTGGAATTTATGATACGAATATTAGTGATGTCCGCTTAATTAGTCATCCAACTTTAAACCCAGAAACAATTTTTGGCTATTTAGTTGGTTTAAAAGATACTCATTGGAATATTTTAGGTATGGCAAGCGTTGATAATTTAGAGGATGTTATCGGCGGTCATATCTGGATTAGTGGAATTTTAATTTTTGGTGGAGTGTGGCATATTTTAGTAGAGCCGTTTTCTTGGGTAAGAAAGATTTTACCAATTGATAATGGAGAAGAAATTCTTGCTTATAGTTTGTTAGGTCTAGCTTTAATGGCTTTTATTTCAACTGTATTTGTTGGATATAACAGTACAGTTTTTCCAAAGGAATTTTATGGCGAAGAACGTTTGTTATTAGCTAATATTCAATTTTTTTTAGGAATATTAGCTTTTTTAGGTTTTATTTGGCATTTCTGGCGTGGTCGTCTGAAGGCTTAATTATCATTCAACACAGCGAAATAGTATCCAATACCTGCGGTTACAAGCAGTTAGCTGCGGGTATTTTTTTAAGATTATTTTAGGAGTAACTAATAATGGTTACAGTTTTTTTGGCTTTTTGTGCTTGGGCTATTTTAGTTTTATCTGTTTGTAGTATTTGGCGAACTTTACAAACAGGAACAAATCATATCAAAAAACTGCATCAGATTCCTTGCTCTGGTTGCGAATATTTCACAAACGATTATCGTCTCAAGTGTACTGTACATCCATATACTGCTTGTTCTGAAGAAGCGATCGCCTGTCTTGACTTTGAACCAAAAACTTCTTCCTGCAACGCTTCACAAAAACGGGAGCGGAAAAGTTATTAGTTGGTAATGGATAGTGGGTAGTAGATAAAACAGTAAGCTATTATCCCATTTCCCTGTTAAGAGTTCCCCTTCTTCAACTATCAACTACCAATTCCCTACTCCACTACCTCATTCACAGGGAATCTATCAATTAATTGCATAGCGCGGTAAGCATTGCGACGTAAAGTATCAGATAGATGGGGTACGTGGGGTATCTGTGATAATAAATCTAATGTCCGGCGTAATATTCGCACGACATCACCTTCATCTAAACTGGTATTTTCACACAGTTCTGCCCACTCTACTCCCAAAGCCCATTGTTCTACTAATGAAATTATATTAATAAATCTATTTTCTAAGCCTACAGGTAATGCTACACCATGTCGGTATTGTACTTTCAGGACAGAACGGCGGATTTTTTGTAATTTTGTCCAAGCAGCATCAACTTCTTCTGATAAATTAAAGCGGACAAAGCTTTCTGGACGGGGGGTTTCTGTTACTAAAGCAGCAATTGTAGCTGCTAAGTGGTGAGGGTCTAAGTTATCTAATATAGTACTAGCTAATGATAAACCCAGCCACAATTCATTTTCTCCGCGAATAGCAGCAGCAATTTGTCCTAGTTGTGTGGGTACTAAATTATCTAAGCATTCAAAGGATTGTAAAATTTCAATGAGATTGAGAAACTCTTCCCAGTGACGTTGGGACTGCTGCTCTAATTGTGTTGTTAATTCTTTAATTTCTGCTTCTATCTCAATACAGCGTGCTTTACGTTTAAAAACAGCACCAATATCTCCTGTTCCATACAATGGGTGAGCTTCTAATTGCTGTTGAATTGCAGTGACTACACTGAGTTGTTCTGCTACTTCAGGAGCAATATGAGAAATTTCAACAGTATGAGGAATGGAAGAGGCGATCGCCAATGTTTCTTCATTACCACGTTGGGTCTGACCCGGCTTTAAAGACATCCCAACTGGTGGTAGGAAATTTTCAGGTATATCTATCCGTGGTAATTCCGCATACAAATCAACTACATCCTTGATTGTAGCTACATACCAATAATTATCTTGACCTAAACATACTAAGTAAGGCGATTGACCAGAACCTTGAGTTTTCCCAACTAACACCGCTATCACTGGTGTAGATACGGGAATATTCTTACCTTTTAAACCAACTAATGTCCCTGACATTGCAAAGCTCAACATTAAACCCAAATTCTCTTGTCGAGCTTCCACACTCTGCTCTTGTAAAGTTTTCAGTAATTGCTTTTCTACCTTCAAACGTTGGCGTAATTTCTCGTAAATTGCTACTTGATTTTCATCAACTGCTTCAATTTGTGCTGTTAATTGGTTTAATTGCGCTTGTAGTTCAGCAACATAATCTTGCTGTGGCTTTAGATGTAAGTTAGCTGAATATTGGCCAAAACTGCGTTCTATTAATTCTTTTGCTTGCTCTAAGGTATGAGTTTGCAGTAAATTCAGTACCATTCCGTAGCTTGGTGTAAATTGACTCACCAAGGGGTCTGCCTCAGAAGTTGCCAGATACGCTGCTTCCTTTGCTCCTTCAAAAGGAGTTTGCAGCGTTACCACATGACCTTGTTCATCCATTCCCCGACGTCCCGCTCTTCCTGCCATTTGCAGAAACTCAGAGGGATTTAATAAACGGTGTCCAGTATCGGTACGTTTGGAAAGAGTAGAAATTACTGTAGTACGAGCAGGCATATTAATACCTGCTGCCAAAGTTTCGGTAGCAAATACAACTTTAATTAAACCTTGTTGAAATAACTCCTCTACCAACACTTTCCATGCAGGTAAAATCCCTGCGTGGTGTGCAGCTATTCCCCGGTACAAAGGTCCAATTTGCCCTGAGCGTCCTGCATCTGGATTACGACTAAGAAATTCGTCTATCTGTACTCGTAATCGGTAAGCTTCATCTGGATTCACTAACCATAAATCACCAATTTCAGACACTGCTTTGTCACATCCCCTACGACTAAAAATAAAGTAAATCGCAGGCAACATATCTCGTTGTTCAAGATGGCTAAGTATGTAAGCTATGCTAGGTGCTTCTGGTCTACCACCTCTGTCTTTTTCTCCCCTTCTACCTTTTCTGTTCTTAAGTCGGGAGCTGATATCAGTTTTACTATCGTTAAGTAAAGGAAATAATCCTTTAGTATTACCGAAATGAAATTCTAAAGGAACTGGCCGATAATCTGAATAAATTAAGTCAGTAGGCCCATGTACTTCATTTAACCAATTTGTCAATTCATCACTATTGGCAACAGTTGCACTCAATGCTACCAATTGCACTTCACGAGGACAGTAAATAATTGATTCTTCCCAAACTGTACCCCGTTGACGGTCGTTCATATAGTGGCATTCATCCAATACCACCGCTTCCACATCTGTTAAGGAAATGCCTACTTGCCCGATGGGAGTACCATAAAGCATATTCCGAAAAATTTCTGTGGTCATCACCAATATTGGCGCATCTCGGTTAATTGAAGCATCACCAGTCAACAAACCGACTGAATCAGAGCCAAATTTATCTCGAAAATCACGTAACTTTTGATTTGATAGCGCTTTCAGGGGTGTGGTGTAAAAAACTCGCTTTCCCCGTGATAGAGCGTGATAGATAGCATATTCCCCTATTAAAGTTTTACCTGAACCAGTGGGCGCACATACAACTACTGAACGACCAGCATTCAGAGAAGCGATCGCATCTTTTTGAAATGGATCTAACTCAAAGGGAAATATAGACTCAAGGTCAAGTTCGCTGGATACTACAGGGTAATTCACTCAATATAATTTTTACAATATTATTTACTACACAATCTAATACTTCTTAGGGATTTATACATAAACACACTCGCTGCAATAACAAATCCTAGAAAGTATTATTTATATTATATTGATAAATTTGTCAAATTTTCAGTCTTTTAATTACTTTCAGCCGCAAGAAAGAAGCTTAATATCTTATCTTTATATTACCCTCCTAACTCTTGCGATCGCGCTGTTGCTGCTTTGACTGCTTCAATTAATGCTGAACGGAATGCTGCTTTTTCTAACTGAGAAACACCTGCTATTGTTGTACCACCAGGACTAGTAACGCGGTCTTTAAGTTCAGCAGGGTGGATTTTTGTTTCATGTAGGAGTGTTGCAGTTCCCAATACTGTTTGTAAAGCCAATTGTTGAGCGATCGCTCTCGGTAATCCTGCTGCGACACCACCATCGGTCAGCGCTTCTACAAACAATGCCACATAAGCAGGTCCGCTACCAGAAAGTCCTGTCACCGCATCCATTAAATTTTCAGGAACCTCTACCACTTCACCGACTGCTGCAAATAAACGCTGCGCTGTATCAATATGATTGCTTTTAGTATAAGCACCTAAAGTAATCGCAGTCACTCCACTTCCAACAGTAGCAGGAGTATTTGGCATGGCACGAATTACCGCTAATGGAAACGCAGCTTCTAATTGACTTAAAGTTACACCTGCCAAAATAGAAATTACTAACGGTGAATTCTCCCTTTGAATGACCTCAGGCAATTCCTGCGCCAATTCTTGAGCGATCGCACTAAATATTTGTGGCTTTACCGCTAAAAATACCACCTCTTGTGCCTGCGTAAACACTAAGCGATTATCCGCTACAACTTCTACACCATATTGCTGCATCAGAAAACTTTGACGTGAAGCTTGCGGCTCACTTACTATAACTTCCGATGGTCGGTAGATTTCCCTAGCAATGAGGCGAGATAATAGCGCTTCTCCCATTACCCCACCACCAATTAATCCAAACTTTACAGACAAGCCAATATTCCTTAATTGCGAATTTTGGATTTCAGATTCCAGATTCAATTCCAAAATCTAAAATCCATAATTTCATTGTGCCATCCGATTGGCTTCTCCCCATACTGGGGTAGTACCTGTAGGACGAGTTGGACGTGCTGGTGCTTGAGGTACCTCATGGATAACTCCACCTTGAGTGCTAACTTGTACACAGCTTGGTGTGAATAAAAATATACTTTCGCCTATACGCTCTTGATGTCCGTCTAGAGCATATGTACCACCTGCGACAAAATCCACCGCACGCTGTGCTTGATCAGGATCCATTATTGTCAAATTTAATACTACTGACTTACGCTCACGCAAAGCTTGAATTGCCTGAGGCATTTCTTCAAAAGTGCGTGGCTCAAGCACCATTACTTCGGAAATACCGTTGAGCGCTCCTGGCATACCAATAACATTACTCATAGGCTTTGAACCTGTTGCTACATCATTCTCCATTGTAGACACGGGTTCCCGCCAACGTCGATTCTGTGCAGGAACTTCTTGAGGTACAGCTTGAGGATTTTCTTGTTGATAGATGTTTTGATAATTATCTACATCTGCCTCTTCTTCGTAGTATTCATATTCTACTGGCTCATTTAAGCCTACGAAATCTCTAAGTCTAGAAAATATATTGTTCATGATTTACGCTCCGGGTGCGGTTGATCTGTTACTGTCAAAGATAAGAATTGGCCTTGTTACTATCTGCCACAAAGAACAGACAATGATTGAAAGTTTATCGTTATTTGTAGCATCTACTACTAGTTTTAGCCATAAGACTAGGCTAGTAATAAGGCCTATGTATAACTAAGACACAACAGTGAGTCAAGATTATACATTAATTGGTGAAATCGACAAAGTAGTCGTCAGCCCACATTTTCGTGAGCATTACTTTTGTTGATACTATACCTTTGTGACAGATGAAACCTGTTTTTTATACATTTTTTCTCTTCACATACAAAAGAGATTCAGTATTTTTCCTACCAGTCAATGTAAATTTCTCCAAAATCCTAAGTATTTTCCGAAGTACTAATTTAAGCGAAGTCCGAATAAGATAGTTCCTAAACGTACCATCGTTGTACCAGCTTGTATTGCTAGTTGGTAATCACTTGACATACCCATAGAAAGTTCCTGCAATTTGATATTTGACCAGTTTTGCTGCTGGATTTGCTTAGCTAAATTTGAGGTATCAATAAACACTTGCAACACCTCAGACTCATTTAATCCTAATGGTGGAATTGTCATCAAACCTTGAATTTTCAAATTCTTACATTCATTAAGTGCGCTTAAGTCAGTTAGTAACTGTGATACATCCCACCCAGATTTACTGGGATCGCTAAGTATCTTGACTTGTAAGCAAATATGAGGATTTACTCCTAGCTGTAGTGCCAATTGGTCTAAACGCTGAGCCAGTTTAAGATTATCAACAGAGTGAATCCACTGGAATAGTTCTAGAGCTTTTTTGGCTTTATTGCTTTGCAAATGTCCGATAAAATGCCAAGTGATATCGGGTAAGTCTTGTAATTCAGCAATTTTTTCCATTGCTTCTTGGATACGATTTTCCCCGAAATCACGAATTCCAGCAGCATATGCTTGACGCATTGCTTGAAGAGGTACTTGCTTGCTAACAGCAATTAACCGGACAGAACTAGGAAGTTGGGAACGAATAGAGATAATACGTTCGTTAAGCGGTTGCTTTACAACATCGCGGTTTGAGCTACTCATTGGAAGGTGCGTTGGAAAACACTCTGAAGCTGATCGTACTCTTGAGATTGCCCACTGCGACGCAAATTACGTAAACGATTTTCCAGCATCATCCTAGCTTCAGTACGTCCTATAGGTTGAAATCTGATACCCTTCGCGTCACTTGTTACTAAAAAAAATAAACGTTGAGCATAAAGTGTAGTGAATAACTCCTGGCTGTTCTCTACCATACTGATTCTATAGAGTAAACCCCAAGTTGGATGATTTATATAAGTTTCTGCGTTTTCTGGGTTCATTACATACTGGAGTTACGAGTACATATATCTTTTCGTCGATAACTACAAATCTTCAGACGAAGATAGCTATATTTTTCCAGAAGATTTGCTTAAGTTGTTGGTTGAAGAAAGGGAGGAGCCACTGCGTTGCGGGGGTTTCCCCCGTTGTAGCATGTGGCGTTAGGGAGTAGGGAGAGAGAATAGCTTACTGTTTTATCTACTAACCACTACCACTAACCACTAACAAAAATCGCTGTAGCGATCGCATAATCTCCGTCATGACTTAAACTCACTTGCCATTGTGGGGAAGCAACTGGTAGTAAAGAAGATTCCACCAATCCTGCCACAATTGTCGCAGCTTTATTATGTAGAGTCACGAATGGCGCACCACTGGAGCAACGGCGGATTTCAATATCAGTATAGCTAATACCTCGCCATCCAGTCCCTAAAGCTTTAACTACAGCTTCTTTAGCTGCCCACCGTCCAGCTAACTGCTGTATAGTACCAATTTTATATTCCGCACTACAATGACAATTTTCTTGTTCGCAAGGAGTGTAAACACGTTGTAAAAAGCGATCGCCAAAACGTTCAAGAAGGCTTTGGATCCTTGGAATGTAAACGATATCAGTTCCTAATCTAATCATTTAGATAAGTTAATATTTTTAATTATTATGAATTTTTGTGGACATAAAATTAATCAAATTATGGAAAGAGCCTTTAGCTGCGCTTGTGCTTTGTGTAAAGACTCATACCATTCTCTTTGGGGATCGCTATCAGCGACAATTCCAGCACCAACTTGTCCCCAAGTGGAATTAAGCTGAGAATTATCACTCATAGGAGATACTAGCAGGGTACGAATTAATATATTTAAATCTAAATTACCCCGAAAATCTAAATAGCCGCAGGAACCATAGAACAAACTACGAGTGTATGGTTCAAGTTCCTCAATGATTTCCATACAGCGAATTTTGGGACAGCCTGTGATAGTGCCACCAGGAAACATGGCGCGAATCAAATCAATAGGGGTATGTTCGCATCTTAGAATACCTTGAACATTGCTGACAAGATGCATAACATGACTATATCGCTCAATAGTTAGTAGTTCGTCTACTTTAACGCTACCCCATTCACAGACTCGTCCTAAATCATTACGCTCTAAATCCACGAGCATAATGTGTTCAGCACGTTCTTTTATATTGCTAAGCAAATCTGCTGCTAAGCGTTGATCATCATGGGAAGTAGTTCCACGCGATCGCGTTCCAGCAATGGGTCTTGTAGAAACATTAAATTTGCCATCCTGACATTTTTGTGCTTGTACTAATCTTTCTGGAGAACAGCTAACCACCTCACCCCAAGGGGTATACCAATAACTAGCAAAAGGAGAAGGGTTTATTTTTTGTAAATTTTGATAAATCAGCCAGCCAGAAGCTGAAGTTATTGTTTGAAATCTTAACGAAAGATTTGCTTGAAATATGTCTCCGACTTGAATATATTTTTTGACACGTCTGACAGCAGCTTCATAATCTTGTTGAGAAGTGCAAAAATCTGGATGAGAAGAAATGAGTGGGGTGGTAAATTGAGAATTATGTTGTATTGTTAAGTTTTTTTCCAATTTATCTAAGTCTATTTCCTCAGATGCAGCTAACCAAAGTATTTGTTGTTGATGATCCAAAACAGCAAAATACTCAGGCTCGTACCAAAAAGCTATTGGAAATCCCAAAGTATCTAAATTATGGGAAGGTAATTGTTCAATTTCCCATGCAACATTATAACCCAACCAACCCAACCAACCCCCAATAAAAGGGAGAGGGGGAGATGTCACATGATTATATTCTTGCTGTCTTCGTAGTAACTGTTCTAAAAATGGTAAAATTTTTCCCAAAGATGGCGTCCACATTTGGGTTTGTCCATTAACAATACGAGGCTTACCCGCACAAATTGAATAGCGAGCTAATTGAGGATTATCTTTTAGTATTGGATAAGGACTTTCTAAAAGAGTAGCAACTTCTGTTTGAGTAGAGAGAAACAGAGCTGCAAAAATATCAGAACCTGTACGATGTTCCAAAGGAAGCGATCGCCAATACCAAGGTTGTATATAAGTATCCCACACTCCCTCCTACACCTCATTACCAATTACGAAACGCGCTCCCCATAACAAAGCTAAAATAGCGATCGCAAACCAATCGTGTGTTTTTAATCGTAAATCATGCCATTGTACGCGATGCTGATTAGGGCTAGTAAAACCCCTTACTATCATTGCATTTGCCATTTGTTCAGCTCTAAGTAGCAAATTTTGCAAAAGTCTCTCAGCTACCAACATCCAAACCTTGATTGCTCCTTTGACACCCAACTTTTTCCAATTAATTGCTCGTGTCATTACCGAACGAATCAAATTTTGAATCTCTTCTAACACCAAAGGAATAAAGCGTAAAGATAAAGTTAAAGTCAGAGTTATCTCAGTCACAGGTATCTTTAACTTACGTAAAGGCTGCATTAAATTTTCGATACCAGCCGTAATCTCCTCTGGAGCAGTTGTCAACAAATATAAATTAGTACTGTAAATAACAGTAAATAATATAGTGCTAAAACGTAAAGCCAAATCCCAAGAACGACGAGTTACCGTTACAGATCCAACTTTAAATAGTATATAACTATAACCTTTACTAGCAAATACCGGAGCAACAACCGAAACTCCTGTTGATCCACTTACTTGAGGTTTTAAAACTTGCTCACTTGCAGGTAAACGAGATTGATAATCTATACCCGTTCCATCTGGAGTAATCGCAGCAACAATTAATACAAAAAAACATAGCATCAATAACCAACCCATCTGTTGTTGCCAAACCCGACGGGGAATCCAAGCAAATAATGTCAGAATAATTAATAATACTACAAGTAGCACACGCCACAAACTATTAGCAAATAGATAAGTGGTTAAAAAACTCATCAACCAAACAAACTTGACTCGGGGATCCAACTTATGTAACCAAGTCTGTGGCTCTTCCAAATAAAGACCAATCGGTAAAGACTTCAATAAATCCATTATCGGCTATTCTTCGCGCCTTTGCGCCTTTGCGTGATAATACTCCAATCAATTAAACACGAGTAGCCCGATTAACACTACCACTTTCCACATCACGAACTTTCTTACTCCGCCAAAATAACTTAATAGGAGTACCCTTAAACCCTAACTGTTGACGGAATTGCCTTTCAATATACCGTCGGTAATTATCATTAAACCGCTTAGCATCATTAACAAACAAAGCGATCGCTGGAGGTTGGGCACTAACTTGAGTGCCATAATAAATTTTACCTTGACGTCCACTGCGTGAAGCTGGTGGAGAATGCCAACTAACAGCTTCTTCCAGAACTTCGTTAACTACTGCTGTACTAACTCGACGTTTGTGAGATTCAGCAGCTTGATTTACTAATTCTAAAATTTTCTCTACTCGTTGTCCTTTCAAAGCACTGACAAAAATAGTTTCTGCCCATTCTGTAAAATGCAACCGAGCTTGGAGATTTTTCTCATAGTCGTAAATTGTATAAGAATCTTTTTCAACAGCATCCCACTTATTCACAACTAAAACACAAGCGCGACCTTCTTCAATAATTCGCCCTGCTAATTTTTGGTCTTGGTCAGTAACTCCATCCAGAGCATCTATTACCAATAAAACCACATCAGCGCGACGAATTGCTTTAAAAGCCCGGTTAATACTAAAAAACTCTGTACCGTAATCAACGTTTTTCTTTCTCCGGATACCAGCAGTATCAATTAAACGGTAGGTTTGTCCGTTTCTGACAATTACGGTATCAATTGCATCACGAGTAGTACCAGAAATTGGGCTAACAATAGCCCTTTCTTCGCCGACAAAAGCATTTAGTAAACTAGATTTACCGACATTTGGTCGTCCAACAATTGCGACATTGATTTCCGATGCTTCTGGTGATTCAACAGTTGTAGGTATATGTTTTATCAACTCATCAAGTAAATCACCCGTACCATTACCGTGTATGGAAGAGATAGCAAAAGGTTCACCTAATCCCAATTGCCAGAACTCCGCAGCTTGCATTAAACCTAATTCTGGAGATTCACATTTATTAACAGCTAGTAATACGGGTACTGGTTGATGACGTAGCCACTCAGCAATTTCCTCATCAGCTGGTGTTAGACCATTTTGACCATCTACAACAAAGATTGCTGCACAAGCTTCAGCTAACGCGATAGTCGCTTGTTGACGTATAAGTGGTAAAAATTCTGTGTCATCATTAAACACTAAACCACCAGTATCAACCACCATAAATTCACGATCGCCCCAATAAGCTGGTAGGTAAGTGCGATCGCGTGTGACTCCTGGTTCATCATGGACAATAGCAGATTGCTCCTTGGCCAAACGATTGACCAGAGTGGACTTGCCCACATTTGGGCGGCCAATAATAGCAACAATAGGTAATTTCATATAGAGCGGAGAATAATCCAAATCCCTATTGTAGCGTGTTTGGGGAAGAAGATACTGTTACTTCATCAGTTTCTAGCTCAACTTTTTGCCCTAACTTGGCTTCAGTACCTGCTAGTAAACGTTCAATGTTGCTACGGTGACGCAAAATTACATATAAGCCACCAACTACAGCGAACAAAATGTAAGGTAAGGGTTGATGTAGTAGTATCATGAAAATTGGAGTTGCGATCGCACCACAAATAGAACTTAAAGAAACTATCCGCGATATCGTTATAGCTACAGCAAAAATACCTAATGCTGCCAAACCAACTTGCCAATTCATCGCAAACAAAATTCCCAAGCTAGTAGCAACAGATTTACCACCAGTAAAGCCGAGAAAAACGGATTTACTGTGTCCTAAGATAGCTGCTATTCCAGTGAAAATTACCATCCAAGGTAGCCACTGTTGAAGATTTACTGTAGCAGGAACGAAATTTTGCCCACTAGCAAATTGGAACAACCAGTAGACTATATGGATTGATAGTACTCCTTTTAAGCAATCAATCAGTAAGACGATAGCTCCTGGCCCTTTTCCTAATGTTCTGAGAACATTTGTTGCACCAGTGGAACCAGAACCGACTTCTCGAATATCAATACCTTTAATTTGTTTGACTGCTATGTAACCTGTTGGTATGGAACCTAGTAGGTAGGCTACTAATATAACTGTACCAGATAAAATGAACCAAATCATTAGGAAGTAGGTGGTTGGTAGTTGAAGAAAGGGAGTAGGGAGTAGGGAGTAGGTAGAGAGGGAATAGCTTACTGTTTTATCTACTAACCACTAACCACTACCCACTACCCACTCTGCACTAAAAATCATCATCATAATTATTTTTCATCATTTTAGGGTCAGGAGCAAAGGCTAACCACAAAGGAAATTGTAGTATTGCCAAACTAATTTGCTCTTCTGAGTCATCAATGATGATCAATGGCATTTGATTTGCTTTTACTAGTCTGTCAGCTTTCTGTGCCAATGCTGTTGATGTTTCAAATAATACTACACCTCTATCAGGCCCAAAGTCAGGACGGCCAATTCCTAAACAGTCTTGTAACCCTCGTCTCCAATCACCGAGACGTTCTGGAGAATTTGCTAAAACTAAAGTCCGTAGGCGATCGCCATGTAATTTGTACAATACAGAGATAATCGCTGATGATATTAGTGTATTTTGCAACCTACTACCCATTGTTCTCACAGCACCTCTACCACCTTGGGAAAAGAACCAATTAGAAACTCGTTCCGCATGAACTGGTTCAAATGTACGGCGCAACTGCCAAACAGGACCATAGTAGTCTGGTTTAGTCCGGTATTGGTCAATGAGACGACGAATTTGTTTAGTTGTATCTTGATGCTGTTGGGCAAAATCTGTTGCTGCAATTTGGGGTTCAGCTGGTCTTTCTCTAACTTCCCGCTTTTGTGGTTCTTCTTTTTTAGGTACTACTAATGGTAACTGCTCTGCTGCTGCTGCTAAATCTTGTAAGCTACCTGTAAGATAATCTTTAAAACCTTGGACGCGGATAGCTAAATCTTGAGAAGTTCCTGCGAAAGTGGTTCGCATTTCGTTACGAATACGTTCTTGTCTTCTTTCTAGTTGTTCTACAGAAATTTGTAACGTTTGCTTGCGTTGCTCTAGTTGAGATAATGACTCTTGCACTATTTGTGCCATTGCCATTTGAGTTTCATGGATTTGTAATTGTAATTGTTTATACAATTTTTGGAGACTTGCTATTTCTCCCTTTAAAGCTTGTTCTTGACTTTGTAAATCAATCAAATTTGTTTGGGGTTGGTTGGATGATTGGTGTTGGTTGCTTGAGACTTTTAAGTCAATTTCTGAATCTAAGGCGATGATTTCTTGTTCTAAGCTGTTTACATCATCGTCAATAGACTGTTCTACTAATTTATCTTGCTGCTTTGGAGTTTCTGTGTCTTGTGCTTCGACTATCGCATCAGATAAAGGAGCTGATGTGGGGTTTTGTTCTTTTGGCTGTTGAGATTGAAATTCATCTGACATAAATTAAGAATGTAATTCCGATGATGGAAATAAATAACTTTAAAAAATATACATCAGTAGAGACGCCCTGGTAGGGCGTCTAGATACACCTATAGAATTAAATGCGGGGACAACGTTGTTCAAGGCAAGCTTTGAGGATATTGGGATCAAAGATTATTGGTAAAAAGTGAATACTTTTAACTTCTTTAAAGTAAAATAGTATGGGAATCTGCTCCCAAAAGATGCGCCAGTTTTGCCATTCTTGGTAAGGGAAACGACGAATTAATTTTTCCCCCCTATAAATATCTAAGTCAGTAGCGGTGAATTGTAATCGCAAGCTTACCGCTTGAAACATGAGAAACAAGCCAAACAACGCGATCGCTCCTGCCAAGAATGGTTGCACAAAAGAAATCGGAATAGCGCTAATGACTAATACTACAGGTATGTTGTAACTCGGCTTGAGTTCTACTGTTGATAGGTTAGAGGTGAATGAAGTAGTCACGTGAAAAACCCTGCTTGGTCAGTAAACATTATCTCTATTTTAGAATCCTTGTCGCAATGCGCTGCCCATTCCCTGAAACATTAACCATGAAAGGAAAAAATTGCTAACAAAAATAATTAGCAAAGCAGTAACTACAGCGGTTGTAGTTGATTGTCCGACTCCTTTTGCACCTCCTTTCGTTGTTAAACCCCAACTGCAACCAATGATGGCAATTAAAATACCGAAGCAACACGCTTTGATTAAAGCACTAAAAATATCCCAAGTACTAATGAAATTTCTGGCTGATTCTAAAAATTGCGTCTCAGAGAGTCCATATATATTCGTAGAAATGATCAATCCGCCAATCATCCCTGTAACCAAGGACAGCATAGTTAAAATCGGCAGCATTAAACCACAGGCAAGTACACGGGGAATTACTAAGTAATCAATCGGATCTGTTTTTAACATTAATAAGGCGTCTATTTGCTCAGTTACACGCATTGTACCGATTTCCGCAGCAAATGCAGAGCCAACTCGTCCTGCTAAAACTACTGCTGTCAGGACAGGTGCGAGTTCTCGTGTTAGAGCTAACGCTAGTACTCCACCGACAGCGTTACCTGCTCCAAAGTTAATAAACTCTCGCGCTACTTGAATTGTAAACACTGCACCAACAAAAATAGCTGTAAGTAGGGCAATAAACAGGGAATCTGGACCGACTGCTGCCATTTGCTCTATGGTATTACGTCGATGAATTTTTACTCTCAACAAATGGACAAGTACTTGTCCACCAAGGAAAATTGCCTCTAGTAAACGCTGGATCCAAATTAGTAAGGGCTGGATCCAAATTTCCAAGTTGGATTTTGTTGTAGTCTTACTCAAGCTTTAGTAGCACTCCTTTTGAACTGACTATAGGATACCGAATCTCTGGGTTTTCAAATGTTTTCTATAGTCTTGATTAACTTAGGTTAAAGTCTTTCTCAGAAATTCGAGAGTGGTGGGGTTTAGCAACACAACCGGAAATCATCTCTGAAACCTTGATTATACAAGGCTTATAGACGAACTATGTACCAAAGATAAAGGAAGCAGTTGCTTGTAAATCGTAAAGATGCATTTTAATGAAAACTTAAGATTTTTAAAATATCGTTTGCTAGCACGCGATCGCGCTTATTGTAGAAAAAGCCCATACCCTACACCCCACACCCCACACCCTCTAAAGATATGGAGTTTAGTCTACATGACAATTTTTAGTAATTTTCTCCGCTCACTTGTGCTGACAATTATTTTCAGCTTTCTAAGCCCAATGTTACTAATTGGGTGCTTATTACTGCTGATTTCCTTTATTGGTCATATCCCTAGCTTACAAGTTATGGCGGAGGCAGTTGCCATTCATATCATCCAATTTCTTGCCACTTTTGGCAGTGGTGTACCTTTACGCGGACTATTTGTAATTAGTTTGACTTGCGGTTTTGTCGGAGTGCTGTTTGACATTTATGCTTATTACAGATGCCATATCTTACGCATTGATTCCTAAAGCTTAATGAACTTAAGTATGAAATTCTCCTATCCAATTCGCTTCAAAATTGTGACGGAGTAATCCCTGAAATTATAAATAATTAAATTTATCTATTTATATTTACTTAAGGGCAATTAGACAAATACGTCTAAAAAATAGTCAAGATAAATACATAAAAATTAAGAAAAAGCCATTAGAATAATGACGAGTAAAGCGACTAATTAAGTTTTTGTTGAGGAAACTAGGTCGAATGAGCGCTTGACACTCTATATTGAAATTAACATAACACAAAGTTTTTTCACTGCTCATGGTTTGGCCTTTTAAGCCCAGGTTAAGTAAACAAATTGCTCGGATTGAAATTACAGGTGCGATCGCTAGTGCTACGCGAAAGCGAGTATTAGAAGCTCTGAAAACTGTAGAAGAAAAGAAATTTCCCGCATTATTACTGCGTATCGACAGTCCTGGTGGAACTGTGGGAGATTCTCAGGAAATATATAGTGCCTTAAAACGACTGCGTTCAAAAGTTAAGATTATTGCTAGTTTTGGTAATATTTCTGCTTCTGGGGGCGTTTATATTGGCATGGGCGCTCAGTATATTGTAGCTAATCCAGGTACAATTACAGGTAGTATTGGTGTAATTTTGCGCGGTAATAATTTAGAACGCTTGCTAGAAAAAATTGGTGTTTCCTTTAAGGTGATTAAATCTGGTCCTTATAAAGATATATTGGCATTTGACCGAGAGCTTACTGAACCAGAACAAAACATTCTCCAAGAATTAATTGACACCAGTTACCAGCAATTTGTGCAAACAGTAGCCGAAGGTCGTTCTTTAGCTGTGGAAACTGTAAGAAGCTTTGCCGATGGTAGAATTTTTACTGGACAGCAAGCATTAGATTTAGGTATTGTAGACCGTTTAGGAACAGAAGAAGACGCCCGTCGCTGGGCTTGTGAGTTAGCGGAACTCGACCCTGAAAAAACACCAGTGTTTACCCTAGAAGAACCTAAACCTTTATTAAGTCGTATCTTACCAATAGGACAAACTTCATCAATAATTAGTTCTGGAATTGATTGGATGGAATTTGAGGTATCTACTAGTGGGTTGCCTTTGTGGTTATATAGACCATAGTCATTAAGGATGCAAAAGTCTGGATGCATTAGGAGTTAATAGAGAATGACTCCTAACTTTTTTGTTTTAAGGAGGATTTGGCGTGGAGTGGCATTTACAATCAATTCGTGGAGCGACAACTGTAACCGAGAATACAGTTGAAGCAATACGAGAAGCGACAACTGAACTACTTGATGAGCTAGAAAAGCGCAATCAACTGCATCCAAGAGATATTCTAAGTGTAATTTTCTCTGTAACCCAAGATTTAGATGCAACTTTTCCCGCAGCAATTGCGCGATCGCGTCCTGATTGGGATAGTGTAGCTATGTTAGATGTACAACAAATGTACGTCAAGGGAAGTTTAGAACGCTGCATCCGCTTTTTAGTTCATGCTAACCTTTCAGCCTCCACCCCAATCCATCATATTTACCTTCATCATGCTGCTAATTTACGTCCCGACTGGAGCTGTATTTCTTAGGAAAGTGACATATGTTCATTCCTAACTATCGGCATTTGGGTCAAAACAGTAGAATAGTCATGTATTCTATGGGAAAATACGTAATCTATGAGCTATTACGGTGGTGAGGCTGCTCAGTCGTCTACGCTTGCAGGCAGAATCTTCGCTGACCGTGCAACAGGTGTCAGGGTTAAGGTAGAAGATTTTCTGAGTATTCTTGCAAAAAATCAAGAACCGCTTGTAATAGTAACTTGTGAAGGTTATTTTACCAAGCTTTATAAGTATGTAACAGCATATAAAGGTTTTGTATTTTTTACAGAATCCTTAGACAAATTAGAATTTGCAAGCAATATTGAAGTTATTAATGCTCAAAGCATTTGGACAGACATTTGAATTGTCAGGGTGCTTTCGTCTGTAAAGACGTTCTGGAGAACGTCTTTACAAATCTTAAAATATAAATAAATTCGTTACTTTTTAAGTGATCCGTTAGCCTCTAATTCTTTGTGATTATGAAACCGGATACCTAAAAAAATATCGTAAACGAATTCAAAAAAGTCTTTCTTTTGTAGTAGACCTGTGGTTTGATAACAACCTTTTTCATCTAATAATGGTTTCATTAGATAATAAGTAGGCTGGTAATTATACCAAGGAATAGAAGGCCACAAATGATGAATCAAGTGGTAATTTTGCCCCAAAATCAGCAGATTAAGAACCGAACCAGGGTACACGCGGGCATTTTTCCAGCGATCGCGTTCTTGAAAAGGGCGATGAGGTAAGTAGTCAAAAAATAATCCCAGTGTTACACCTATTACACCAGTAGGAATGAACCAAAAATTCAGAACATAACCTAAGAACTGGTACTGGACTGAGATATAGACAATAGTCACCACTATCAAGCGACTGATAAACCATTCTAGTAGCTCATACTTACGCCACAACTGTCGCTTGAAGAAAAAGACTTCATGATACAAAAACCGCACGAAAATCAAAAACAAAGGACCACCAGTAGAAACATAATGGTCTGGGTCATCTTTTGGATCATTGACGTGAGCGTGATGCTGTAAATGTACCCGCGTAAATACTGGATATGCAAAAGCTAGCATTAAAGCGCTACCATGTCCTAAAGCAGAATTTATCACTGGATTACGATGGGCAGACTGGTGACAAGCATCATGAATTACTGTTCCGGCAATATGTAAAGCCAGAACATTCATACTAAAACATACCCAATGTTGCCACTCCCAAAGCCAGTAGCCAAGATTAGACAACACAAGTATTCCCACAGCCACAAAAAACATCAATAGTGTGGGATTAAAATCACCAGGAGGTGCTAATAATTCCTTAGGTGGGATTGTCAGTGGCTTCTTTGCCTCCAACATCACCATTTTGAACTCCTTTTCTTTCAAGTATTCTCAGAATATATGCTACCAAGTGAGTGATAATAAAGATTTGTATAGCAATATTTATCCACATCTTAATATATCAAGGTCTGAATAACGATATGATTCCAAACGAGAGAGTTTTGGAAAGAGGTAGTGGGAGTGGGTAGTAGTGGAGTAATGGGAGTAATAGGGGTGATGGGAGTAATGGGAAAAGGAAAATATTACTC
>Ga0224723_1000362_pt1 | contig 31999 bp, 33 predicted proteins | sample Balambano_FR2_Me_FD_161647 | JGI IMG/M metagenome (GOLD analysis project Ga0224723, IMG submission 161647) | Freshwater sediment microbial communities from Lake Towuti, South Sulawesi, Indonesia - Balambano_FR2_MetaG | ecosystem: Environmental > Aquatic > Freshwater > Lake > Sediment | place... | reverse complement strand
CCCCATCGCCCACTCCCGCTCCTAGAGAATCCCTCAGTCCGTTCACCGGGAATACCATTCCTTTGGATTTGCAAACACCGGATTTGCAGATACGCGACGAAGGCGTTCCTGTAGATGATTTAATTTCCAGAGTGCCTCCCATCTCTGCCAGCCCGACTCCAGAGGGTCAACCTTCTCCCAATGCCAGCCCAACCCCTAGACCTGATAGTGAGTCGCCCACTGCCAATAATCCAGCCCCATCTCCCACTTTGACTGAAGAGCAGCAACAATTACTTGCCTTTAATGCTGAAGGCATGGACGATGCTGCTGCCCAGGATACCTATGCTGCCTGGTTTGGTCCCTTGGTGGAGGAGTTAGGAGAGGACTGGAATGGTGAAAACGCACCTCAGATTCCGCTCGCAGCCGTCTATCCAGAAGCAGCGTGTGCAACCAAAACGGAAGGCGTAGCTGTGGTTGGGGTTTTAACTAACGATGAAGGCGAGGTCTTAGAAGAGCCTGAACCTACCCTGATTCGCAGTTCTGGGATTCCTCTCTTTAATCAAGCTGCCTTAGAATTAGCTGCTAGTATCAATCTGGAAGCCACTGGGAAACAGCAACCCTATTTGCTCAACATCGAATTTAACTATGATGCTGAAGCCTGTTCTGCTGAACCACAAGGCGAGTCTCAGACTGAGAATTAGTATAGTAGAGAGTGGTTTAGTCAATTCCTTTACTAGCAAAGCCTTGATGGAAAGAATGACGGAAATTTAGCGATCGCGTCAAAAAAACAGAACGTTATAAACATCGTTATAACGGAACCAATTCTGGAAAATTCAGCAAGATTTGCTCATCTGTCAGTTCATCTCCCAGTTGAGCCGGGGAAAAATGCACTTGAATGGCTCGCAGACGATGTTGATAGTGCAGGTTCGTAATAGCTTTAAGCGCTTCTTTTAGGGCGCTGATGTCTCCCAAGTTGGTTTCAAGGTCAGGAGATTCGCCCTCATACGCGAGAGTCAGCATGACAATCAAATTTTGAGTCACAGGAATCGTCAGCAGTTCGTCTTCCGAGGTCGCCGCCGCCGTAAACCAATCACCACTACGGTAGCGCCCAGCCGAATCGGTAAACAGTTCTTCTACGTAATCGCCTGCCTCTCCCTCATCCCAGAAGAAATCCCCTTCATTGGCGATCGATCGCCAATACACTTCATAGTCCAAAAGGCTCTGGCAGATATTGACTAACCCTTCCCCGATCGCCTCAAGCTCTCCCTCTGCATCGATCGCCGCTCGTCCAGTCTGGTTCAGCACCCCCAAAAGCGGCGCAACTTCATCTCCAGCGAGATGCAATAACAAGCGACAAACCACAAACCGGGTTCTGCCGCTGAGTTTGTTAAAGCGATCGCGTAGACCCATCCTCAACCTCCGGGCATGACTAGCTATAGCTTAACAGGTTCAGCACAAACTTAGAGAGGAGAACGATTTCCCCTCTATCTGCTTACCCTCTATGCCTCTGTGGTTTGTTATCTTCTCCGGGTTTTATAGCCGTAGCCACGGCGGTTAGGACAAGGACGTTTTTGTGGGGGCGCGAAGCGCCCCCACAAAAACGTCCTAAGAAAAGTGGCTACAGCTATACAAATCACTAGTGGTCTGTCAATTTTGATTTGCGGGGTATCCGGCAAATCAAAATTAAATTCAAGGGAGTTTTGAGGGGTCAGCGACCCCTCAAAACTCCCTTGACAGAGCACTAGTAGTTTAGAGCGTAAGTTTGTCCACCTATGAGCAAGGGGCTTAAGTTCCTTGTTCATAGGCTCAGCAATAGTAGGTCTATCTGTGCCAAAGTCTGCCAGATCTGCCTATTGCACCTTCTTTAACCAGCTAAACATCGATCGCAGATCCTTGCCGACCTCTTCAATCGCATGCTCTGCTTCCCGACGACGCATGGCGGTAAAGCCAGCCTTGCCTGACATATTTTCTAGAACAAACTCCCGGGCAAATTGACCTGTTTGAATTTCAGAGAGGATTTTTCTCATTTCTGCCCGTGTTGCTTCTGTGACGATACGCGGCCCACGAGTGTAGTCCCCATACTCAGCCGTGTTGGAAATGCTATCGCGCATCTTGGCCAGCCCACCTTCCACAATCAGATCAACGATTAGTTTAACTTCGTGCATACACTCAAAGTAAGCCAGTTCGGGTTGATAGCCTGCTTCGACCAGCGTTTCAAATCCCGCTTTAATCAGAGCCGTCAAACCACCACACAAGACCACCTGTTCGCCAAACAAATCGGTTTCGGTTTCCTCGCGGAAGGTGGTTTCCAAAATCCCTGCACGAGTGCCACCAATCCCCTTAGCGTAGGCCATGGCACGATCGCGTGCTTGTCCCGATGCATCTTGAAACACAGCAAAAAGACAGGGCACCCCTTCTCCTTGTTCGTAGGTGCGGCGCACTAAGTGTCCAGGCCCTTTGGGAGCCACCATCACGACATCAACGTGCGACGGGGGCACGACCTGAGCAAAGTGGATATTAAAACCATGAGCGAATGCCAGAATCTTACCCTCGGTCAGATGAGGTTCGATCTCGTTCTTGTAGACTGTTTTCTGGGTTTCATCGGGCAGGAGAATCATCATCAAGTCGGCTGCACGGGCCGCATCTGCCACGGTTTTGACCGTTAACCCTGCCGCTTCTGCCCTGGCAGCCGATTTACTGCCAGGATACAGTCCAACAATGACATTCATGCCGCTATCTTTCAGGTTAAGAGCGTGGGCATGACCTTGAGAACCATAACCTACAATCGCGATCGTTTTTCCTGCTAATAGATCCAAATTGGCATCTGTGTCATAGTACATCCGAGCCATACTGCTTCTCCCTTGTGCTCCCATTTGCAAGCATTTAATCATACCAAACTCTCAAGCAGCATCGTAATTAGAAGATCTTAAACTTTTCGCAGCGCTGTCGCCTTTATCGGTCAGGTGAGGTGAGAGATCGAGTTAAGGCGATCAGCGATATAACGCTGTCACAGCAGTTTATAAGAATCGTGGATCTGATTTTGATGACCGCTTGATGTTCAATGCAGTGGGATTGTGGAACTTCTATTGGGATGCAGCATAGATGAGAGCAAGTTTGATAAACCCTGTCCAAAAGCCAGTTTTATTTCCCAACAAATCTATATATTCTGGTGTTCCTTATTACTACCTATCCAAAATGGTACAAATGTACAAAAAAGAGAATTAAGCGCATCGCTGAAGGTCAATTTAATTCTAGAGATCGTCCAGAAGCAAGATGAAGCCTTTTTTTGAGCATGAGCAAGCTAGAGAGATGTTGCTGAATCTCTACAACGAGCGATCGGGGGTGCTGGATGAAGCTGATGAGGGCGATGTCGATTTAACCTCAGAGGCGTTGCAGACCTGGCAAAGTGCGATCGATGCCAACCCTGCGCTGAAGGACATGATCGAAAAATTGCCCGATGTGGTGTACTCCACACAGGAGCACGAACCGACCGGATTTCTGCGGGAGCATGATGCCCTGTGTGTCATCAACCCAGAGGAACGGCGAGACGGAGCACAGATTATTTGTTCGATGGGATTATTTAGCGGCTAGATTAGAGTCAACCAAGTAGGCTTAGGATTGTGGGATTGTTTCATATTTTAAGGAGATCCTCAATAATGTCCCAAACTCAGAATCTCAACTCCCTCTATGACCAGGATATTTTGTTGTGGTCAGAAGATACGGTTGCCAAACTGAAGGCGCGAGACTTTGAGCACCTGGATATTGAGCATTTGGTCGAAGAGGTAGAGGCGTTGGGAATCTCTCAGAAAAAAGAATTGATTAGCTGTTTAATTGTTTTACTAGAACATTTATTAAAACGGTTATATGTGAACTTGCCAAATGACTACAACGGTTGGGAGCGAACGATTCGGACTCAGCGAGGAGAGCTAGAAGTTTTGTTGGATGCAGTACCTAGCCTGAGTAGCCGTTGGGAAAGTAGTTTTGATAAGGCTTGGCAAATTGCACTAAAAAATGTGTGTAAGGAATATCCACAAATCTTCTTTCCCTCTGAGTGGGTTTATGATCGCACTATTGAGTCCATGTTGAATGATGACTTTTGGCTGGAACCTGCTAAGGAGAACTAATATGCTATCCGACCTCTATGAAACCGATTTTTATGCCTGGACAATAGAACAGTCGAAATTACTCAAGGAGGGGGATTTTAAGCATCTCGATATTGTCAATTTGGCGGAGGAAATTGAATCTTTGGGCAAACAACAGCGACAGGAATTACGCAATCGGCTAGGTGTCTTAATCGGACATATTCTGAAATGGAACTATCAACCCGAAAAGCGGGGCAAAAGCTGGCGAGTGACAATTCGAGAGCAGCGCCGAGAAATACAAGACATCCTAGAGGATAATCCTAGCCTGAAGCCCTATTTGCCAGAGGCGATTGCAAAAGCTCATAAGGCTGGATTGGATTTAGTGGCTTTAGAGACCTCTTTAGATTATCAAGACTTACCAGAAGAACCCATCTACACTATTGAGCAACTTCTCAGCCCTGATTTTCCCAGTGGGCTGAATGAAGTCTAACTTTGCTAATCGCTTCTTCATGATGTTCACTCTATGCCACTCCATCGCCAGCGTGCCCAAAAGTATCTCCAGAAATTTGATTTTGAGTCACTGTTCATTGAGGAACTGGGCTGGGATACGGTCGATCGCGTCCTTGCCCAACACTACGGCTTCACCGACGAAGAACTCGACGACCTCATCAACTACGACATCGAATACCGCATGGGCAGAGACACCGAAAGTTAAACGTAAAAAGCAAGAAGATATGAAAAAATTAGATGCACTGAATTTAGTTCAAGCTCACCAAGAAGAGCTACGCAAGCTTGGTGTCAAATCTCTTAACCTTTTTGGCTCTGTTGCCCGCGATCAAGCAACCCCTCAAAGTGATATTGATATCTTAGTTGAATTAAATGAATACGTTGGCTTCTTCGAGTTTTTTCAAATCAAACACTATCTGGAAGATTTGTTCCAGTGTCCCGTCGATCTCGGTACAGCCGATGCTCTGAAAGAACATCTCAGACAACTTATTCTAGAGGAGACTATTCATGTCTTCTAGATCTGCCAAAGAACGCCTCCAAGATATACTCAATGCTATTGATAGCATTCAGCGCCGAACTGCTGGCATGAGTTTTAATCAATTTAGTCAAGATGAAACGATCGTTAAAGCCGTGCTTTATGATCTAATTATTATTGGCGAAGCAGCGACTAATGTACCTATCGAAGTTCAATCCTTGGTGCCTGAGCTTCCCTGGCGACTAATGAGCGATATGAGAAATATTATGGCTCACGAATATTTTCAAGTGAATTTACGAATCACCTGGTCAACGATTCAAAATAATCTGCCTCCACTAATTCATCCCTTACAACAATTACAAGCAAATTTATGAATCCATCTATATTTTTTCAAAGTCTCTCAAAACTCATTATTGACGAAATTGTTGGCGCAGCCTCTCCTATGGAGAATCGCGTCCTAGCCCAACACTACGGCTTTACCGACGAAGAACTCGACGACCTCATCAACTACGACATCAAATACCGCATGGAGCGAGATTCCGGGGGTGACGGCTGATGAAAGTCCGTGATGTCCTCAAACGATTAGAAGCGGATGGTTGGTATCAAATCCGAATACGCGGCAGCCATCGTATCCTTGCCCATGAAGCAAAGCTAGGAATTGTAGTTGTTCCTGGCAAACCCGGAGACGACATTCCCAAAGGAACATTAGCATTGATTTGGAAACAAGCTCAATTGGAGGATCGACCATGAAAGAGTATGCAGTCATTTATGAGCAAGGTGAAACAAACTGGGGAGCAATGGTTCCCGACTTGCCGGGTTGCGTGAGTATTGGAGATACCTTTGAAGAAGTCCAGGAAAATATTAAAGAAGCGATTGAACTTTACCTTGAAGTTTTGCAAGAACGCGGGGAAACCATTCCAGAACCCACAACTAAAGTCGGATTGGTTGGAGTCGCTGCATGAGCGTCCTTGCCCACCACTACGGCTTCACCGCCGAAGAACTCGACGACCTCATCAACTACGACATCAAATACCGCATAGGTCGAGATAACGGAGGTGATGACTGATGAACTTCAGGTTTTCAAATCACGCTTTGGAAGAGATGGAAAAACGGAAAGTCCCGATCTCCTTTGTAGAAGCGGTCTTAGAAAACCCACAGCAAACTCTTCAACAAGATGAAGAGATCACCATTTATCAATCTCAAATTGATTTTGGCACAGGCAAGCTTTACTTACTTCGTGTTTTTATCAATACCATCATTGACCCCGCAGTAATTGTAACGGTTTATCGCACAAGCCAAATTAAGAAGCATTGGAGGAACCCATGAAAATCAAATATGACCCCGAAGTCGATGTGATTCGGATTACTCTCAAGGATGTGGCAATAGAGGAAAGCGACGAAGACACCCCTGGCATTATTCTGGACTTTGACTCTAATCGAAATGTCGTTGGCATTGAAATTCTTCAGGCTTCTAAACGAATTGATAACCCCCAAGCCATTGAATATATGATTGCTCAGTCGGCGATCGCGTCGTAAACCAAGATCATTGAGCTTTTTTGGACTAGCGATCGCATCCTTGCCCAACACTACGGCTTCACTGCCGAAGAACTCGACGACCTCATCAAATACGACATCAAATACTGCATGAGCAGAGACTCAGGGGGTATGGATTTCTGATCACAGCCTATCAAACCAATGCAATCAAAGAAGGAGAAACCCTATGGCGCAAGTAAAAATCTACTACGAACCAGAAATGGAACTGTTAACTGTCTTTTGGCAACCTCCACGAAAAAATCAAATTGCCACAGAACTAGGAGATGGCGTGATTTTAATTAAAGATGAAACAACAGGTGAACCGATTGGCATGGAACTTTTATCCTATCGCCCCAGTGATAACCGCTTTGATGCCGTTAGCGTTGAGATGGGTTAATTGGCGGACATTTCGTGATCGTGTCCTTGCCCAACACTACGGCTTCACCGCCGCAGAACTCAACATCGCGTCCTTAACCTACCTCAACTACTGGCTGATATTGAACCTTTAACTTTGCCTGAAAGATAATTGATTAGCCATGTCTGTCCCTACTCTTGATTTACGAAGCATAATATCTGGGGATTTGATCTATCCTGCTCCACTTAAAACATGTCGTGCATTCAAATCAGCACCAATTCTGAATACAATCGGCAATTTCAGCTTACTTCAAAAACCTGCGATCGCCCTCTTCTGCTCTAAGCAATGTCCTGGCGACCTTATCCTCACAACCTACGACCTTGCCCAGAGCTTGCGAGAGGCAGAAATTCCCGTCATTAGCGGTTTCCATACCCCGATCGAACAAGACTGCCTCAAAATCCTGCTGCGTGGCACTCAATCGATCATCCACTGTCCTGCTCGCAGTCTCCACAAAATGAGCTTTTCCCCAGAGCAAAAACAGGCAATGGTTGAAGATCGCTTACTTTTTATTTCGCCCTTTAGCGTCAGCTATTCTCGCGTAACGGCTGAACTAGCGGGCAAACGGAACGAAATGATTGGGGCGATCGCTGATGTGTTCCGGGAGCCGATTGTTACGTGTCTGGATGGGTTTTTCCGGAGGTTAACAGAGCTACATTTGCGCGATGTGGTAAGAAACCTGCCTGAACCGACACGGAACTACGAACCTTGAGACTGCCTATTGAGGAAAGAGAGGGTGAGTAATGTCAACACAACAACCACTGAAAATTGATACAAATCATCCAAAGCGTTTACCTGAAGTTTTTGAACAAGCGCCCAAGCTCACGAGCTTGAACTCTGGATGGCGCACCATTACTCTGGAAGCGTTTTGTCTTCCACTGGGAGAAACCCCGAATTCTGCCTTGAGCATTATGTTATTGGCATTAGTCTTGGGCAAAGGGTTCAGGTCAACCAGGTTGTAGAAAGTAAGTTCCATGAAGCAATCGTCTTTCACGGGGCGATTGTGATTTGTCCTATCCACAGTCGTCACTCTTTCCGCTGGGACAACGAGATGCAAACGCTCTCGCTGAGCCTGAAACCGGAGTTATTGAACCTGAACGCAATTGAGCTGTTAGGAACAGATAGCGTGGAGTTGATTCCCCACTTTGCCTTTCAAGACGGGCTAATTTATCAGATTGGGTTGGCATTGCAAGCAGAACTGCGATCGCAAGGCTGCGGTAGTCGTATATATGCTGAAACGCTGGCAAATACATTGGCAATCCATCTTTTACGAGATTACTCTACTCAAAACCACCGCACTGTAACCTGCGATGGTGGGCTTCCTCAACACAAATTGAAATTAGTTACAGACTATATCAACGATTATCTGGAACGTGAGTTGGAGTTTAAAAGAATTGGCGGCGATCGCCCACATGAGCCAATATCACTTCTGTGTCGAGGCTTAGGTGTGGCACTGATCTGCGCGATCGCCCACGAAATCACTTGCTTGGGCTGGGAGTTTATGCGAGGATCAGCCCTCTCCGGACGCACTGCCCGCCTCTACGAACGGTTTGCAGTCCGATTTGGAACCAATGAGTACAATGTCAGCGGTAAGGCGTTGCGGCAACTGGCAAGTTTAGTAGGCAAACCAGAACGGGAGATTGTTTATGGTTTACCTACAGTGGCAATGAACTATGAGTGATTTACAAACTATCCTCATCTGCGATCGCCAACTCGTCCCTACTTTTGTATTTCCGTCATGAAACCGCTCCCGTTGATAAATAAGTCGTTTGGAGTGGACTACATTCTCCATTTGCCTTCTTGCTGCATTGCAACTAAATCGCTGAACGCTTGAATCTTAATCCCAATCTCAGCACACGCCTTGATCAACTGGGTTTCAAACGCCGTCAGATCTTCACCATACCCACAATTTTGAGCAGCTGCTTCAATTCCAGTGATACCATTTGCCTTGGCACAATCAATTAATTCAGTACCATGTAGCGGCTCAGTTGCAAGCAGTTTCGATGCCAATGATTCAGATGTCATAATTGGCACTCCTTAATATTAACGCTTGCTATTGAGCATAACTATCAAATTTCACAAACAAACTCTATCTGTAGTGAGACTTCTCTCAAATTGTTTTCTAAATAACCTCTGAATATTATCGAACCTTTGGTAAATCAGTCATTTGAAAGACCGTAGACCAACCAAAAGATGGGTGGAAAATCATCTTTATCTTACTAAGCTAATAATTAAGTTCCGAAAGTTGAATTGAGGAAGCTATATGCCTCTACAAAAGATCAAGGATTTTGATTCAAATTATCAAAGTTTTTTTGAAGACCACGACATCATTGGTTATGATCTCTATACGGGTGCAGATAACGAAAAGGTTGGCACCGTAGATGATTTGTTGGTTGATGATACTGGTCGCTTCCGTTATTTCGTCGTTAACACGGGTGCCTGGATTTTTGGCAAAAAAGTTCTCTTACCCTTAGGTCGTGCTCGAATTACTCATACTAACCGCCGAGTCTCTGTAGACGGGTTGACAAAAGACCAAGTAGAGCGTTTGCCTGAGTATGATGGCAATTTACCTGTAGATTTCGAGCACGAAGAGCGGGTGCGGGATGTGTATCGGTCTGGAGCCGCTGTTCAGGGTCAACCTGCAGTAGCCACTCCCAACCCTTTGGCGGGTGCTACTTACGATCGCAATAATTACACCTACGATCGTGACCCCGATCTATATAACATGACCGATCGCAATCACGAAAATCTACGGTTATACGAAGAGCGACTAATTGCCAACAAAGCTCGTCAAAAAACTGGAGAAGTCGTTGTCGGCAAGCGTGTTGAAGCAGAAAACGTAACTGCTTCTGTTCCTGTTGAGAGAGAGCGAGTTGTTGTTGAGCGCGTTGACGCAGTAGATATAGGTATGCCTGTTACTCCCGGAGCAGACGCTTTCCAGGAAGGACAGGTAGCTTGTGTCGAGATCTACGAGGAGGTGCCTGACATTCACAAAGAAACCGTTGTGCGGGAAGAGGTGAATGTGAGAAAAGAAATCGATCGGGAAACCGTCGAAGCCAATGAGCAAGTGCGCCGTGAGCGCTTAGATGTCAGAACGGATGGTACTCCTACCCCCGTTGTGGAAAAGCAGCCTAGAGACCTTGACTAGATTGTTTTCAACGTCTTCGCCTTCAGGTAATTGCTAACCTTAGTTAGTACTAATGCAGGTGGAGTAAACCTATGCTCTACCTGCATCTTTTGTTTGACTCTTTCAAAAAGCGTGATGAGGCATAGCCTGATGATCAGATCGAAGGACTTCAACTCAAGTTATCGAAACATTTTTGGTAATCATCACATTCAACAATTTTCTGTTTACACCGAAATGGGTGAAAGAGTTGGTTCAGTTGATGATGCTCTTGTTGACCCAGAAGGAAAATTCCGATATCTTGTGATTAGCCCTGATGCGTATTTGGCTAATAATTTTGTATTGTTGCCTCTGGAGCAAGCCCATATCGATCGACAACAGTTACGAATTTATCTAGTGGGCATTAGTAAAGCTCAAATCCGAAATTTACCTGCGTATCATCCCACTCGTTCCGCTGCCAACACTTCATCTTCTCCTTCACAGACTCGACCTCAACCTAACGCTGCCACTCAGCCTGTCGCTGAAATACCAGAGATCTATACACAACCTATTTCTGTTCCTGTGGAAGTTTCTGCTCCGCTAGAGGGTTGGACTATAGATAACCAACCTGTTTCTTCAGTAGCTCAGGTTCATCATCCAATTGAGCAGCGATCGCCTGATGTAAAAGCACCCTTACAGCCGCAGCATCGCGTCAGCCAAACTGAACTTCAATCTGAAGCAAGTTCTGTTGTTCCCAGCAGATTGGATGCCAGACAAGATGCACACACGCAGGCAACAATTCGATTACATGAAGAGCGGTTGTCTATACGTCGTGGTAATCGCCGTAAAGTTGGTGAAATTATTGTTCGTAAAGAGATAGAAACTCGCTTGGTAGAAATTCCTGTTCGCTATGAAAAATTGATTGTTGAACAGGTTAGTCCAAATTATGAACAGCTTGCTGTTATTGACTTAGAACAAGATAATAGTCAGGCTCTCTACAGAAATCATAATTTGTCTTCCAGTACCTATTTCTCAGAGAACAGGTCCGCTGCTGCTGCAAATCAGTTCCTCCAAGCGATCGCCCACCACCCTAACCCTGAATACTCCAGACGGCTGGTTCAAATTGCTGGAGAGGATGCCCAACTGCAAGTTTTGTATGACCAGTGGTTGAACCACGCCTCTAGGGATTAGGTTTAAAGATCGTTGACTGCCAGAATTTTGTGAAATAAGTGCTCCGTTGACTCTGTGGAGCACATTATATTAAACTGCATAGCTGTGTGATTGATTCTCTGTAATTAAGTAATAATAGCGATAGCTAGCGCATATTGCCAGACTGCTGTTAAGGTGCATCAGCGTGATGCACCCCATAGAAGTTGGCATTAAACTCGGCTCAACAGTTTTCTGAGCAGAGCAGTCTAAATATCTATTGTTTTATAACCAACTTGATCGAATAAGATCACGATTTTGTTGTTCTCATAACGCATGACTATACCTTCTTCCCAAGCCGCATGACTCACTCGACTATCGAGCGGATCAGGTTGATGACCATTAGTTACATTGGCAGATGCTGTAGATGCTGCGTTTATACAGTTATCACAGTTATCACAAGGAAACGTTCAACTCTGTGTCCTCTGTGTCTCTGTGGTTTCCGGGTCGCGTCTTAGTAGTTCCCACAGTAACGGTTATGCTAGAAAATAGCCTCAGCCCAATGAAGGAAGATTGATCCTGTGCCCTATTATCACCAACGCCCTGATGCTTTTTCTCTCGCTTACCTCAACCGCTTGCGGGGAGAGATTTTGGCTTGTCCTTATTTCACAACGAACAATTTGAATCGAGATTTTGTTGGCACCAAAGGCTTTTCTGTGGCGTTTCAACAAGCCGGATTAACTCAGGTAGAACGACAGTTTCCTTTTTTCAAAGACTATCTAGAGCAAGCCCTCCAGCCTAATTGTAATGCCTTCTATCTCAATCCGCTTTTACTCAACCAGGGGTCGCGTGTTGATCCGCATATCGATCGATCGCTTCGTTCTTATTGCAAAACGATCGCCCCCCCAGCCGTTGTCAGTGTGTTGTATGTCCAAGTTCCAGACAATCTAACAGGTGGGGAACTGGTTCTGCGAAATCGGAAACAGCAGGTGGCTCAAATCCAGCCCCAAATCAATACCCTGCTGTGGTTTCAGGGGGATTTGACCCATGCGGTCAATCCAGTGCGGGTGGTCGGCACCCGGCTCAGTTTGGTGTGTGAGCAATATATGTTGAGTGATCCAGAGTTGCAGCAAATTCCTGTTTTTCAGATTGAATCGAGAGCCACGCAGGTCAAACCCGATGCGATCGCTGCACGTTCTGCAAAAGTCCGATAGCCGCCCAAGTACTAAAGGCACAGGCTAGCCAAAAGGTGTTTCGATCGGGGCGATCCATGGCCCAACCCCCAATGCTGGGCCCAATCAAATAACCAATTGCCCAACAGAGCGAATTAACCGAAAGGTAAACTCCCCGTAATGACACAGGGGCTAAGCTGACAACTAAAGCAGAGGCAGAGGGTAAGTAGGCGACCGTGGCGATCGCCAAAATGGCTAAACTGGCTCCGGCCCAAAACAGATGGGCAGTGGTTACAGTGCCAGTTACCCAGACGAGAAGAAAGCCCAATCCCCAGAGAAGAGCCGATAACATCAACGCTTGAGGACGACTGAAGCGGTTGAGGGCACGAGTGACTGGTAATTGAGTCAGAGCGGTTAGTCCCACACCCCAGGCAAACAAAATACTGATTGTTGTTGTCGAAAAGCCTTGAGCAGCAGGCAGTTCTACAAATTCACTGAAATATAGAGGTAGAGTGCTGTTGACCTGAGCCAGATAGGTGGTAAACAGAATATTGACCAGTGAGAACAATAGCAGGAGGCGATCGCGCAGCACCAATCCCCAACTGCTCCACATTTGCCCTCGTGGTTGATTGGGATGGAGGGTTTCAGCGATCGCTCGATAAATAACGGCAAAGAAGATCAGGAAAGAAATCGCATCGATCACAAACAGGGCACGGTAATTGGCTGTGAGTGTGATCAACAGGCCGCCTAAAACGACACCCAGTCCCAAGCCCAGGCTATCGCCCAAACGGGTCAGGGCAAAGGCTTCGTTGCGCTGAGCCGCAGTGGTCAAATCAGCGACGACGGCTTCTGTGGCAGGCCAATACAAACCAACCCCTAACCCTGTCAGCAGATTCCCGATGAGAAAACTGGGAAAGTCTGAGGCGATCGCTAAAACAAAGGAGCCAACTGCGGCGATCGCACTGGAGAGGAGTAAAGTATAGCGACGACCAAATTGGGGGGAATCTGCAAAGGTGCCTCCCAAAATTCGACCAATAATGCCTGTTATCGAGCCACTACCAATACCCAGTCCCACAGCAGTGGCGGATAAGCCGACCTGTTGCACAAAGAAAATGGGGGCATAGAACAAAGTGAAGCCCGTGCCCAATTGGGAAAGCAACCGACCCAAAATGAGAATCCAGACGGAATAGTCCAGCTTTGGCAAGACGATCGCCCGTTGGAACAACCGTTGCAGCCACCGTTGAACCGCTTCTTTCATGAGTAAATCCAAAGAAAGAACTCAGCAATGCTGTGAAAGCGATCGCTGAGTTTACCACCAGAACAGGAGTAGAGCCAATTGAAACTTTTTCAGAAATCAGCCAGAACCTTAGTCAATAAATCCCATGATTGCTTCAGGGTCGTCGATTTCATTAGAAGCGATCGGACGACCTCCTGGTAACAGACTGGCCTCTAGTAGGGCAGGATCGCTGGCAACGATTGGGCGACCTCCAGGTAAGGACAAGTCATCGCAAACAACGAGGTCACTGGCAAAAATCGGGCGGTGGTCTGCCAAAATCGTATTGTCAATCACTCGAAGACTGCTAGCCATAATGGGTCGATTGTTTAAGATAGTGCCATATACTTGCAGGTTGCTAGCCGCGATCGGACGCACCCCTGCGGCTGAGATGCTCTCCACCACAGCAACTTCAGCAGGCGCAACTGGGCGATTCCAAATGGAGCCAGATGGACTGATCTGAATTTCTCCTTTTTTCTCATCTGCCTTTTCAGGCTTCACCGACAGAGCAGTCACTTCGGTATGTCCGTTTGCCGTTCCTTCTGTGGTAGCAGTAGAAGATTTACTGCTCTCTTTTACTTGTTGTTGGTCAGCCATTGACTTTGCCTTCTCTAACTCAATTGAACTGCTTGTCTCATTGTTCAAGTCTGCATTAGCCGCAGGCTTGGCCTCCTGGCTAGCTTGCCCGTACTGTTCAGTCGCACTTTCGCTGACACTCATCTTTTAACCCTTGAGCAACCAATCTCCTGAGAACCGGGCAACGATTATTCATAACATTTCAAATTATTTAATCGTTTCAAAGCAATTACTCATGAGGTATTAAAGTTACCCAATCAATCCTTGGAGGCAATAACACTAAAATAATTATATGGGTAAATCGGTTAGCTTAATCTAGAGTTGACCCCTCAAATTATTAGAATGTTTTAATCATTTATTCTTGCATCTCTGATTACATAAACTTATAAGAAGCAATTTGGGGAGGGCGATCGGGCTTGATTAGGCGGACAGCCATCTCCCATCCTCTCCACTCCATCCTTTCACCCCCTCATCTCCCCACCCTCTCGCAAAGCAGTTAATTCCTCTCTAATCAACCTGGGTTGATAACCTAACCCAAAGGCAGGAATGCTTTCTAAGGAGACATCAGCGGGTCGGGCGGCGGGCATGGGCACGTCGGCTTGCCGACAGGGAATCAGTTGGGACTGAGGGAAGCCGAAAATTTCTGCCATGATTTGGCCAAATTCATAGCGTGAGAGCCGTTCGCGTCCACCCAGATGAAGCAAGCCTTTGGCCCGTTCTAAAGCAATCAAAATTCCGGTGGCGGCTGTTTTGCCACTGGCGGGGGTGCGATATTCGTCGGTGAATAGCTTGAGGGATTCTCCCCGTTGTAGGGTGTGCAAAAAGGATTGCAAAAAGCTGGGTGCTGTAGGAGCGGCTCCAAACATCAAGGGCATTCGACAAATGACTACACCGATGTGCCGACGAAGCATCCCGTCTTCAGCCGCTACTTTTTGCTCACCGTAGGTATTAATCGGACAGACGGGATCAATCTCGCGGTAGGGGGGATGTTTGCCATCAAAGACCAAGTCAGTTGAAGTGAAAGCACAGGGAATATCGCGATCGCTACACAAACCCGCTAAGTTCAGTGAAGCAGTGACATTGATGGCGTAGGATGCGTTTGGCTGAGTCTGACAAAGGTTGACATTAGCTTGTGCTGCTGCATGAATCACAGCATCCGGTTGAACGCTGTGAAAAACCTGCCGCATTGCCTGAAAATCAGTTAGATCCAGGTGAAGGAGCGTAATCCCATTACTGGCGCAACTGCGAGTCCGAACGACTCCATAAACTTCCCAGGAGGGCTTGGACAGTTCGCACAGATGCCATCCAAGGAAGCCGCTTGCACCAGTAATCAGGAGTTTTTTCATGTGAGTCATCTGCAAGTGAGATATCGAGTTGTTGCGATCGGTTCAACTCTCTTTTTCACCTACAAGTATGACAGTCCGGAGATGACTCACCGATGGATTAACCTCCAGCGACCGCAGGGACAATACTCACCTCATCCCCTGCCTGTAGTGGAGTGTTTGCTCCATCTAAAAAGCGAATGTCTTCACTATTCACGTAGAAGTTAACGAAACGACGTAGCTGTCCTTGCTCATCACACAGCCGTGCTTTGATGCCAGGGCAGTTTTGCTCTAAGGAATCCAACAGTTCTGCGATCGTGCCGCCTTCACACTGAAGCGTGGCTTGATCATTGGTAAATTTTTGCAAAGGGGTAGGAATCAAAACTTTAACAGCCATATCACCTGAGCAGAAAAACAACAAGAATGGGGAATTGGAACAATTGTTGATACTAAACCAAAACCTGCTGCCACTCCAACCGATCGAGGGTTTGGGCCCGTTCCCAAGCTCTCTCAAAGCTATCGAGTTTCGGTTCAATCGTTAGCGGTTCGCCAATGTAGCCCTGCACTGCTTCTTGAGTCTTCAAACCATTGCCAGTAACGTAAGCGACGGTAGTTTCGTCAGGATCAATTTTTCCGGCTTCGGCCAACTTCTTCAACACTGCGATCGTCGTTCCTCCAGCAGTTTCAGTGAAAATGCCTTCGGTTTCTGCCAATAGCTTGATCCCTTCGATGATTTCGGCATCGGTGACAGCCGCCACATTGCCCTTGGTTTTCCGGGCAATATCCAGGGCATACACGCCATCGGCGGGGTTGCCAATGGCGATCGATTTAGCAATGGTATTGGGCTTGACGGGAGAAATGAAATCGCGGCCCTCGTGGAAGGCTTGGGCGATGGGAGAACACCCCTCAGCCTGGGCCCCACTGAAGCGCACGGGCTTATCTGCGACCAGACCCACCTTAATAAACTCCTGGAAGCCCTTATAGATCTTGGTGAAGAGAGAACCAGAAGCCAGTGGTGCGACGATGTGATCTGGCAGTTGCCAACCTAGCTGCTCAGCGACTTCGTAGCCCAAGGTTTTAGACCCTTCAGAATAATAAGGACGCAAATTGATATTGACAAAGCCCCAACCGTGGGTGTTCGCGACTTCACAACAGAGACGGTTGACCTGATCGTAGTTGCCGTGAACGGCCATGACGGTTGGAGAGTAGATCAGTGTCCCTAAGACCTTACCTGCTTCCAAATCTGAGGGAATGAAGACACAGCAATCTAAACCTGCATGGGCGGCGATCGCTGCTGTAGAGTTGGCCAGATTACCCGTGCTGGCGCAAGAAACCGTGGTGAAGCCCAACTCCCGCGCTCGTGTCAAAGCGACTGATACCACCCGATCCTTAAAACTGAGGGTGGGCATATTGACCGCATCGTTTTTAATGTAAAGCTGCTTCAAGCCTAATCGCCGTGCCAACCGAGTGGACTTGAGCAGAGGAGTCATGCCCGTACCGACATCAATCGGCGACTCTGACATGACCGGCAGGAAAGGACGATAGCGCCAGATCGAGTTGGGCCCAGCCTGGATAGTTTCACGGGTGACAACGCGGCTGAGGGCGTTGTAATCAAAAGCCACCTCTAGAGGACCAAAACAAAATTCACAGACATGAAGCGCTTTGGGTTCATACTCGGCACCACACTCTTTACATCGCAGGGCGGTGAAAGTGGAGGCGATCGCCGTCTGGGATTGGGTGAAGGATTGTAGTGCCTGAGTCATAGGTTTGTCCTTGGTTTGTCCTTAAAGATGTAGATGAATTAGCTGAGTGATTAGGGAAGTGAACTAGAAAACAGTTCCATTACTGTCTTGGTTGTATGAGGCTTGATAGTATCACGGGGCAGATCACCCGTCAAACATACCCGACAATTTTTGTCGGGATTAGAATTTGATGAAATTCCGCTAAGGTGAAGATGGTTGTTAACGTTAATCACCCCTTCTCATGAATTGGCGCAATCTCAGTGTTTGCCTCTGCTTTAGCTGCTATTTGGTATTTGGGTTAGGTTGGTTTACTCCAGCCTATGCCTTGTGGACTAACCCCCTCTCATTTAGCAACGCCGAATTGAAGGGGCATGACTTTTCCCATCAAGAACTGCAAGCCTCTGAATTTTCCAATGCCAATCTGGAGCGATCGAATTTTACCGATGCTGATGTCCGGGGAGCAGTTTTCAGTGCTTCGGTTTTGACCCAGGCCAAATTGCATGGAGCCAATTTAACTAACGCGATGGCAGATCAATCTAAATTTGATGGAGCTGACCTGAGCGATGCGATCCTGGCAGAAACAATCTTGCTGCGATCGACCTTTACCGGAGCCGATATCACCGGAGCCGATTTTACCGATGCCCTGTTGGATGGCGCACAAGTTAAAGAATTGTGTCAACGGGCCCGGGGTGTTAATTCCAAAACTGGGGTGTCTACTCGTGATTCGTTAGGATGTCGATAGCAATCTAAAGATGAGGATGGGGTGGGGTGTCCAATAAGATAAACCGGGTTGGAGTCATTGGTGGTGGACAACTGGCCTGGATGATGGCAGCAGCGGCTCAAACACTGGAGGTAAAACTGGTCATCCAAACCCCTCAGGCTGACGATCCAGCCGTGGCGATCGCATCTCAGACCATTTTGGCAGCCGTTGATGATGTTCACGCTACAGTCGAACTGGCTCAACACTGTGATGTGATTACCTTCGAGAACGAATTCGTCAATCTCAACGCCCTCTCCCAACTGGCTGCTCAATTTATTTTCCGTCCTTCTTTGGCGGCGATCGCTCCGTTACTCGATAAGTATCATCAGCGCCAACTCTTACAATCGTTAAATCTGCCTGTTCCCCGGTTCTTTGCCTTGGCGGACGTTAAAGAGTTGCCCTTGCCGTTTCCGCTGGTGCTGAAAGCTCGTCGTCATGGTTACGATGGACAAGGCACTTTCATTCTGAAAGACCAAACAGACTTAGAGGCGGTCTTACAGCAACCCCAAACAGAGTCTTGGTTGATTGAAGAATTTGTGCCCTTTGAGCGCGAGTTAGCTGTGATGGCGGTGCGTTCTGTGGATGGCGATCGCGTTATCTATCCCATTGTGGAGACTCAACAAGAAGCGCAGGTCTGTCGGCGGGTACTTGTCACCCAGGAACTATCCTCTCAAGTCGTGATGCAGATAGAGGCGATCGCCCATAGTCTATTAACTGCTCTCGACTACGTTGGCATTCTTGGGATTGAACTTTTTCTGACCCATGCGGGTCATGTTCTCGTGAACGAGATTGCTCCCCGAACTCACAATTCGGGTCACTATTCCCTGGATGCTTGTGTCACCTCGCAATTTGAACAGCAGTTACGGGCAGTAAGCGGTAGGGAATTGGGTGATGCAACGTTGACCAGCCCAGCAGTCATGGTCAATCTTCTAGGATATGAAAGTGCAGAGAGTGATTATGCCGAGCAACGTCGGCAACTGGCTGAGCTACCCAATGCTCACGTTTATTGGTACGGTAAAAGCCAAGCTCGTCCTGGCCGTAAGCTAGGACATGTCACCGTGTTGATGCCTACACCTGATTCCAGTCGTCAAGCGGCATTGTCGATCGCTCAACAGGTTGAGTCCATCTGGTATCCTTCATTGTCTAGCTCCCTGTCTACGTAGAGCGGGCTTGAGTTTTTGCGCCATCTTACTGCAACCTCTTGCCGTTTTACATTAAGATATTTTACAGGTGACGTGAGTTTGACAAGTGGTTTCTTGTTGGGGCTAAGTCCGCCCCAACAAGAAGTTGCTGTTTGGGGGCTGTGGCGCGTCGCGCCACAGCCCCCAAACAACAGCTATCGAACTCACGTACAGGTGACTTTGTTGCTGTGGACATCGTGGCGACTTATCAGATATTTCGCGGGGTTGGGATCTAGCTGCCATCAGCAGAAGCAACACTCCCTTCCCAAGCTATCCAAACGTTGACCCTGCTCCTGGCAATCGGTGAGTTGGTATATTTAAGCGCTTTGGTGTGGCTATTGAGTAAACTTGAAGAGAGTCGCCAGATGTTTAATTGCCCAATTGAACGGGCTAGCATTTGCTGGCCATTCTTTCAGGTAGTTTTCTGAAGGTTGTTTTCTTTGGAATTCTCCCTGCAACATCTGTGCATGGGTGGGTTTCCCTCCCTAGCTTGATTAGATTTCATCGATGGCGGCCAAAGGCCGTTTAGTCGGTTTCCCTCCCCGCGTCAGGCGGGATTTCCAACCTTCCCAAACTTTCCCTATGAAAGACCTCACGCTTTATCGAAATATTGGCATCTTCGCTCACGTTGATGCGGGCAAGACCACTACAACCGAAAGAATTTTGAAATTGACTGGTAAAATCCACAAAATTGGTGAGGTACATGAAGGTGCGGCAACAACTGACTTCATGGAACAGGAGCAAGAGCGTGGTATCACCATTCAATCGGCTGCCACTACTTGCTATTGGAAAGACTACCAATTGAACATCATCGATACCCCTGGTCACGTTGACTTCACTATTGAGGTTTATCGTTCCCTTAAGGTACTTGATGGTGGTATTGGAGTTTTCTGTGGTTCTGGTGGCGTTGAGCCTCAATCCGAGACGAACTGGCGCTATGCTAACGACTCCAAGGTCGCTCGGATCATCTACGTCAATAAGCTCGATCGCACGGGTGCTAACTTCTATCGTGTTGTCAAGCAGATTCAAGATGTTCTTGGTGCCAAACCCCTGGTTATGGTGCTGCCAATCGGCATTGAAGATGAGTTTACGGGTGTAGTTGATCTGCTAACTCGTAAAGCGTGGATTTGGGATGGCTCAGGCGATCCGATGAACTATGAGATCAAAGATGTGCCTGCCGACATGGTGGATGAAGTCGAAAAGTATCGAGAGCAGTTGATTGAAACTGCGGTCGAGCAAGACGACGAAATGATGGAGAAGTACCTGGAAGGGGAAGAGCTAGCTATTGAAGACATCAAACGCTGTATCCGCAAGGGCACGCGAGACATGGCCTTCTTTCCAACTTACTGTGGTTCGTCGTTTAAGAACAAGGGTGTGCAGTTGGTGCTTGATGGTGTGATTGACTACCTGCCCAGCCCGACAGAAGTTCAGCCCCAACCAGAGATGGATCTGGAAGGAAATGAAACAGGTAGCCTCGCCTATGTTGACCCAGAAAAGCCATTGCGGGCCCTGGCCTTCAAGATCATGGACGATCGCTATGGTGCCCTAACCTTCACCCGCCTGTATTCCGGCAAACTGTCGAAAGGGGATACCATTCTCAACACGGCAACGGGTAAAACTGAGCGGATCAGTCGTCTGGTGGAGATGCACGCCAATACTCGCGAAGAAATTGAATCGGCGCAAGCTGGAGATATTATCGCGATCGTGGGGATGAAGAATGTCCAAACCGGACACACCCTCTGTGATCCCAAGAATCCAGCCACTCTGGAACCCATGGTGTTCCCTGAGCCTGTGATTTCGATCGCCGTTAAACCCAAGGCCAAGGGCGGCGACGAGAAGATGGGTCTGGCTCTCAGCAAGATGGTACAGGAAGATCCTTCTTTCCGGGTTGAAACCGATGAGGAAAGTGGTGAAACCATTATTAAAGGCATGGGTGAACTGCACCTGGATATTAAGATCGATATCCTCAAGCGCACCCACGGAGTCGAAGTCGAGGTTGGTAAACCCCAGGTAGCTTATCGTGAATCTGTCACCAAACGGATAGAAGATAGCTACACCCACAAGAAACAGTCGGGTGGTTCGGGTCAGTACGGTAAGATTGACTACATCATCGAACCGGGTGAACCGGGCAGTGGCTTCCAGTTTGAATCCAAGGTTACAGGAGGCACCGTTCCCAGAGAATACTGGCCAGCAGTCCAGAAAGGCTTTGAAGCCAGTATCCACAAAGGTGTGTTGGCTGGTTTCCCTTGCGTAGACTTAAAGATTGCGTTAACGGATGGGGCGTATCACCCAGTTGACTCTTCGGCGATCGCCTTTGAAATTGCCGCTCGATCTGCCTATCGCCAATCTTTACCCAAGGCTGGCCCTCAATTGTTAGAGCCGATTATGAACGTCGATGTGTTTACGCCAGACGATTACATGGGGGATGTGATTGGTGATTTGAACCGTCGTCGAGGCATGATCAAATCTCAAGAGAACGGTGTGATGGGTGCTCGCATTAAAGCAGATGTACCTTTGAGCGAAATGTTCGGTTACATCAGTGACCTGCGGACGATGACCTCGGGCCGGGGGCAGTTCTCCATGTCCTTCTCCCATTACTCACCCTGCCCCGCCAACGTGGCAGAAGAGGTGATCAAAGAAGCCAAAGAGCGTCAAGCGGCTTCATAAGAACACAGCCATCCCTTTTTGCTGCGTTTCCCCTCAATTCCCTCCCCTTGGTCAGGGGAGGGGCAGGGAGGGGTGAATTTTATCTCTCATTCTAATCAACTGCTATGGAGTTAAAATCTCCACCCACCGAAATTATTCTGACTCACCCCCACTCTAGCCTTGGTCAACTTCAATTAGACTGGAACCCTCAACCGGGAGCCTATTTGGAAGTAGAAGGGCAAACTTACTTAGTGTTAGAGCGCAAACACCGCTACTTCTTGAAGTCTGGGCGTTATAGCTTGCACAAAATTACCCTCTGCGTGCAAAAGTCTTCTATGCCTTCAGACCGCCGACTAGTTGAGGGGCATTGGGTAATTGGAGACATTACTTGTTTGTACAATGCCCGTTCTGAATTGCTTCGTTGCGCTGTTAATCCAGATGGGCCGTGCGATCGCTGTTCTCACTATCGATCCCTTTAAGTAACGCGACGTGAGTTCGATAATCGCCGTTTGAGGGCTGCGCCGCCCCAAGAAAAACCGCTCGTCGAACTCACGTATGATCAGGCTACTGGGCTGCGCTTGTCGATTTGGTCTTTGCTTCTAGCGTTTCCAAACGACTCCGCAAGTCCTGGTTATCTTGTTTCAATTGATTGAGTTCCTCCCGTAATTTCTTCACCGCTTGATCTTGCCCCGCTGCCCGCTGCACCTTGGGAATGGCTTCCTCGGCGATGCGGCGCACTCGCCCATCTGGGGTGCGATCGCTCAACGCTTGCAAGATGTCAACAGCTTTGATGGTTTCCATGCGACTGAGAGCATTGACCACCGCCACTTGGGTTAAAAACAGAGGCTCGGCAGACAGTTCGTCCAGTCGCGAGAGCAACCGCTCTAAATTCACACTGCTCTGACCACTGGAAACAGTACCCAATTCACGAATAGCAGCTAATCTCAGGGCTTGTGGTACACCTAAAACCGTGTAGTCCAGGATGAGATTAAGCGCTGCTTCTGAAGTTTTAAGTTGACTGAGACCAGCGATCGCCCCACTCCGCACAACTTCATTCCAGCCAGAACGCTGTTCTAATACAGATTGCAGCAAGGACAAAACTTCTGGCTCTTTGGATGAGCCATGCAAAGCACTGGCAGCGCTGGCAGCGACTCCTCGCACGGCCGCTGCTTCCACCAGATAACTGGGATCACCTTGAGTGGCGATCGCCTTCAAAGCCTCAAAGCTTTTGTCGGTTTTGATATTGGTCAAGGCTTGTACTACAGCTTTGCGGACTCTGGCTTCAGGGTCGTTCAGTCCGAGTAACAAGGCATCAATGGCTTGATCGAGTTTAACTGTGGCCAGTTGCTCGGCGACTTCGGCTCTGACTCCCCAAAAGCGATCGCGCTCAAGGGACTCCGATAGCGCTTTGACAACTTCCAGTCCAGATTTTTTAGCCAGGGCGATCGCTGCATAAATACGAGAAACCGGATCGGGATCGTGTTGCAACTGCGCCTTCAGTTCTGCTACGGGATACTCCAGGGTAACTGTTTTGAGGTGGGGATTGTTCACGTCAAAACTAATAAATGCAGGCTTTTCTGGCAGGGGGAAGTAAAAACTTTGTTCCCCTTCGTGGATGCGAATCTGGAAAATCTTCAGCGATGGAGGACCGTCCTCCTGACCTGTGGTGTAGCCAAAACCGATCGCGATTTTCAAGTCAAATAGTCCGTTGGTGGATGGGGTGTCACCATCCTGTGCCTGGGTTTGGGTGACGGTCAGCTTCGCCAGGTTACTATCGCCATCCCAGGAATAAGCGACTTTGTAATCGGGATGCCCCCCACGAAACACGTATTGGTCAAACAGAAATTGCAGATTGCGTCCGGTTGCCCGATCGATCGCCCTCAACCAATCCACCGTCTCGACAGTCTTATGGGCGTTGTCTTGCACGAAGGTCTGCACAGCTTTGAAGAACAGATCATCACCCAATTGATGACGAATCATATGGTAAACGCACGCCCCCTTTTCGTAGAGATGGCGATCGTATAGTTCGATCGCTTCTCGATAAATGTGGGTGACAATGGGGCGGCGATAGCGATTGCTGTCTTCAGAAATGTAACTACGGGCTTCATTTAACAAATAGTAGGCAGCCGCTTCGGCACCGTATTCATGCTCTGTCCACAGCACTTCGCTGTAGGAGGCCATACCCTCTTTAATCCAGGCGTGGCTCCAATGTTTAATGACTATCAGATCGCCAAACCACTGATGCGCCAGTTCATGAGCTACCAGTGCTTCTGTCCCCCGATTGTCCAATGCGGCGCGTTCATCTAACAGGCAGCGATCGGTCAGAAGGGTGGTTGAAGTATTCTCCATACCGCCAAAGATGAAATCGTCTACACAGACCTGGGCATATTTGGGATAGGGATAGGGATAGCCAAAGACCTGACTAAAGTATTCGATCATCTGTGGCGTTTTGCCCATACTGCGTCGGGCATCTGCTTCTCGTCCTTTTTGCACATAGTAGACCACAGGTTTGCCCTGCCATTCATCCCGCAGTTCGGCAAAATCTCCCACAACCAACGTCATCAAATAAGTGGGATGAACTTGCTTTTGCTCCCAGTGGTAAATCTTGTCATCGCCTTCCTCCTGGGTTTCCACCAATTCGCCATTGGAAATCGCCAAAAATTCTTTGGGCACCCGTACTCGAATTTCTGAAGTGGCCAATTGTCCGGGATAGTCAAAACAGGGAAACCAATAGCGGGAGTCTTCATCTTCTCCTTGAGTCCATACCTGGATTGGTTTCTGGGGATAATGTTGGTTCGGCGCGATGAAATAGAGTCCTCGTTGAGGTTGTTCAACCTGGTAGGCGATCGCCAACTCCAAGGACTGGTGTACCTGGGTCGGATGACTCAGACGAATCATTAGCTGCTCCCCGTCGTAATCAAAGGGTTGCGATAGGCCATTCACCTGAACCGACTGAATCGTCAGATTGACCGCATCCAAATTGAGGCGATCGATACCGTCTCGAATGGGCTGCAAGCGAATGTGGCAGACCCCGTGATAGCGTTGATGGGGAATATCGAGGTGTAAATCCAGGAAGATGTGCTCCACCTGTCCAGGGCGATCGGGATTGTAGTGGGGTTTGGCTCCGGGTAACTCAAACGAGTTATGACGGTTATTTTCAGAATCGAAGAATTGCGACATGGGGAGAGCAACCTTACATTACAGTAGTGAAACTATTGAGTATCGGTGAAATTTCTGAAGTTGTGTCAGAAATTTTATCCCCTCAAGCAAATCTATGGATCTAATTGAGGAAATTGAGGAAATTCAATGAATTGCTTGCGCCCTGAATCAATTCAATGGATTTGAATTTAATGTCACCCCAACTTAACTTAGGATCGGGCGATCGCAACCAGCATTTTGTGAAAAGCAGCTTGTCTTTGTAACGATGTCTTAGGAAATGTCAAATCAATTATCACGCTGTCGCAGCAGCAGCAGATTACGCTAGGCTGGTTTCTCTACCTAGATGCGATCGCAAGTTGACAGACGATCCAAATATTCCAATTCGACTTACGCACTTTGTGCGAAAACCCAAGAGAGTTAGAGGATTTGTGGGACGCTTCGCGCCCCACAAATCCTCTAACTGCATAAGTCTTGTCCAATTCAGAATTAGGGTCAAGTTTATGGCATTGCCTCAAAAAATGATCATTGGCTTCATGGTGCCTGGATTCATGGTGCCCGGACTGTTTTGGGGATGGCAGCCAGCCGTTATCGCCGATTCTGTCATCCCCGCCCACGATAATGTCGGCACAGCCGTCGATCGCCAGGGAAACCGCTATCTCATCCGGGGCGGCAGTCGCTCTCGCGATGGTGAGAATCTGTTTCACAGTTTTGAACGACTGGGACTGGATGCCAACGAAATCGCTACATTTCTCTCACAACCTGATATCCGCAACATTTTGGGCCGGGTGACTGGGGGACAGGCTTCTGTGATTGACGGATTGTTACAAGTGACGGGCGGACAATCCAATCTGTATCTGATGAATCCGGCTGGGATGATCTTCGGAGCCAATGCCCGGTTGGATATCCCGGCCTCGTTTACTGCCACAACCGCCACAGGGATTGGCTTGAGTGACCAATGGTTTGATGCGATCGCCTCTACAGATTACTCCACCCTGGTTGGTAGTCCTACAGCTTTCATATTTAACACCCCTGACCCAGGTGCCATTTTCAACGCCGGAGAGTTATCCGTTCCTCAAGGAAATTTGTCCCTCTTGGCTGGCACGATAGTCAACACAGGTCGGCTCTCTGCACCGGCAGGAGAGATTACAGTTGCAACCGTGCCAGGGAGCAATTTGATTCGGTTGAGTCAGGCAGGAATGTTGCTGAATCTGGAAATTCAGTCCGTGGATGCCACAGGGCAACCCCTGCCCTTTACCCCGCTGTCCTTACCCCAATTGCTGACTGGGGGGAACGCCACCTCGGCAGCCGGAGTGGTGGTCAACACCGATGGCAGTTTGTCCCTGATTGGCTCAGGATTACCTGTGCAAACGGGTGATGTCACAGTGGCAGGGCTACAGGCAGAAACAGCAACATTAGCCGCGCAGCACAATCTGACGATCGCTCCATCGTCCAACCATCAAGCCGCTCTCACTCAAACCACAGGCAATCTGAACTTGCTGGCAGGGGATACCGTCCAAATCCTGGATACCATCAGCCAACCTGCAATGATCAGCGCGGGTGGACAGTTGCTTGTTCAGGGACAGCAGGCGATCGACATTTTTGCCTTAAATCATCCCCACAGCGGTTTGGTCTCCGGAGCCGATATGGTGTTGCGATCGTCCACCCCCGTTGGCGGCGATGCCCACTACTATAGCGGTGGCACCTTTCGGATTGAGCAATTGGATGGTCAACTGGGGAAATTATTTAGTCCAGACGATCCAGTGATTCGGGCGATTGGCGATGTCAGTCTGGACAGCTATTCCGGTGCGTCGCTGCACATTATTGCGGGCGGGAGTGTAACGATTCCCGGATTTGTTTCCGTTACTACGCCCGATACGGTCAACGGTTTGAATGAAACCGTCACGCTGACGGACGGAATAGCGATCGCCATCAACGGTGCTGCCCAACCAACGCTGGATATTCGGGCCGGAGTGTCTGGAATTACTCTGAACGAAATTATTCCGGCTCCCACCAGCTTTCTATTTCCTCCTACCCTGACTGAACCAGCCACCAGTGCGGATATTACTGTCGGCAATATCGAGGTGGCTGACGGAGGAGTAGTGCTGTTGACGAATCAGTCTAATCCCAACCTGGCTTTACCTGGTGGTACGATTACGGTGACTGGTGGTATTTCCGTGACTGGTGGCTTGGTGGCGATCGGTGCCCGTAATGGTATTAACGTAACTGGAAATATTAATGGCAGTCGTAGCGATGTTGCTTTAGTCGCTGTCGGAAACATTACAACCAATGAAATTAATACGAGAGCCTTTGCCGCTGAAGAAGAAGGCGGGGAAATTATTCTCACCAGTAACGCTGGTGAGATTCGTACTGGATTACTCAATAGTGGGGATTTTTTCTCGGCGGGGGATGCAGGTGAAATCACCCTGACGGCATTTGGAGATATTGTAATCACTGCTGGAGGTTCACCAGATACGACGATCGCAGCCTTCTCCAACGGCGGCTCGGGAGCCGATATTACGCTGACTAGTACGAATGGGGCGATTGACACCAGTGCAGGCGCAATTCAAACCTCTCCCTTCACCCTGGCAGGATTCGCTGGTGACATTACGATGAATGCGCTAGGTGACATTACCACAAGTGATTTGTTCACTTTGATTGTGCAGCCTACGAATTTTAATGACGCTGGCAGAATTAGTCTGACGAGTAGGGCTGGAGGCATCAACACCAGCCTCGGTAGCCTGGTTTCTACGGCACCGAGAAGCAACGGTGGCGAAATTATTTTAACAGCAGTCGATGATATTCAAACTGGATTGATTGCAGCTCAATCAGAAACCACCGATAGTGATCCCCTCGCAGGGGGTGATATCACTATTACCACAACCAATGGAAATATTAACACGTTAGATTTAACTGCTTTCTCGCGCTCAAATAACACAGGCAATGCCAATTTAGGTGGCGATATTACTTTGTCTGCGTTGAATGGCGCGATCGCCATTACAGGCGATGTGAATTCTCGTTCCTTCGCCGATACGGGGGGAGCCAGAACGCCGGGCGCGATTCGCTTCACGGCTGGACAGGGGATTAACCTGACGGGAGCACTGTTAGCCGATTTAGTCAGCAATCTCGACAGCACAGAGGCAGCGAATGAGATTCAATTAACAACTACTCAGGGCGATATTACTATCTTGGGGGACATTTTTTATGGTGCAACCAATGCATCCAGTGGCGGCAGTCTAACCGCAGATGCACCCGGAGTGATTGATTTTACTGGTGGCTTGCATCCCGGAGGAGCCGACACGCAAATCGGCAGTGCGATCGCCCCCAATCAAGTAGAGTTACCCAGTTTGATTGAAACAGACACCGGAGATTTTAGCGTTCGCAGTGCGGGAGATCTGGCTTTTACAAGTAACGTTCTTACCTCTGGCGGCGACTTCAGCCTGGATACCATAGGTGATATTACCTTAACCGATGAAATTGCCACAACGGGTGGCAGTATATTAATTAACGCTAATCGCATTGATACGAGCGCAGCACCATTAGATTCTGGCGATGAAGTTGAGGACGCTGGCACGATCGCCCTGACGGCTCAAAGCGACATCATAACCACCGATTTAACTGCCACCAGCGACAGTGGAGACGGTGCTGACATCACGCTAACCAGCATCTCCGGTGGCATTAATACGCAAGCGGGCACAGTATCCACGGTTTCGAGCAGTGGAGCGGGGGGAGCGATCGCGATCGCCGCTCAATCCGACATCACTCTAGGCGACCTCATCTTGGGGTCACTGGCAGAGTTTGAGAGTGGCGCATTGAGCATCAGCACACCCGCCACCCTGGACTTGACCAATACCAGCCTGACTTCCAATGGAGCCGATATCAACCTGGGAACCTCCACTGCCCTCAATGCAGTATTGCTGGATGGTGCTCAATTCGATTTGGAGGGCGGCAATTTTAGCCTCTCTGTTAATCATGCCTTGACCTTTAATGCCACGCTCAACACCGCTGGCGGCAATGTCAGCCTTGAAAGCGTAGAGGAGCTAACAATCGAGACAGATATCGTTACACAGGGAGGCAATCTTACCTTAACAGCAGACACCCTGAATGCCCAGAATAGTACCCTGGACAGCAGTGCCAGCGATCGCGGTGGCAATCTTGTGCTTACTGCACAGAACAACATGAGCTTAGGCGATTTGATTCTGGGGGCTATAGAGACAAAAGACAGTCAAACCCGTGGTAGGTTACAAGTGAACACAACGGGTAACTTACTGTTAAATAGTTTGACGGCAAATGGTGTAAATGTTGACCTGGGGACGAATAGCGATCGCCTTCAAAATGTTGAGTTTTTAGGTGAAGTGAATACAGGAGGTGGACAACTGCGGTTGTTTACAGCAGAAAATTTCACAGCGGCGGGTGAGTTATTGACTGAAGGCGGCGATCTAGTCATTAATAGCAACGGAGAAATTAATCTTTCTGCTACGGCACAAACCACAGGAGGAGCATTGAGACTGAGCGGAACCACTATTACGACTAGCGATCTCGCCACAACAGGCGAAACGGGGGGGCTAATTGAACTGACGACCACAGAGGGCGAAATTCAGGTTGGCGAATTGGATAGTTCTGCTGAGGGCGCTGGCGGCAATATTACTCTGGTGGGCAACGGGATCACCACAGGAAATTTAACAACGCGATCACAAAGTGGTGGCAATTCTGGCAGAGTTTCATTCAATAGTTTGGCAGCGATTACAACGGGTGACGTTAACACCAATGCTGTCTTTGGTGAGGCTGGAAGGATTGAGTTAACGGCAGTTGAAGACATCACCACGGGCAATCTCTCTGCTGGTGCTGACACGAGTGGTGGACAGGCTGGAACGATTACCGTCACCAGTACGACAGGCGCGATCGTGTCCGACCCAGAAACCACCATCAGCACCACTGGCTTCTTGGGAGATGGCGGCAATGTGGACTTGATAGCGCGTCAACGGATTGCTGTTGGCACGATTGACACCAGTTCCCAACAGGGTAACGGCGGCAATGTTTTGATTGACCCAAATGGGGATATCAGTGTGACTGCAATTAATGCTCAAGGAGGTAATGCAGGTCGGGGGGGTGACGTGGATATCACCGCTGGGCGGTTTTTCCGGGCAACAGGACAATTTAGCGATCGCAACAATCGCACAGCCAGTATTTCCACAGCGGGTGGTCTCGGTGGCGGAGCCGTGACGATTCGGCATGGGGGCAATGGCACAACTCGCTTTGTTGTTGGAGATGCTTCAGAAAACGGCGTAGCCGCTGCCATTACCAGTGGCGCAGACTCAGAGAATACAATCGCACCGCCCCAATCGTTTCGCTTCTCCTATGAACAGGGCAATCTGAGATTAGAGACGGGCGGTTCTCCTGATGGCGACCCTGAGCCGCCAGACCCATCCGATCTGGATGACTTACCTGACGGAGAACCGGCTGAGTTTATCGACCCACCAGATCAAGACCCATCAGATCAAGACCTGTCAAATCATGACCCGTCCATCGGTGATCCTCTATTTCCTGAGGTTGACCTGATTCCTGATTTTGAACAGGATAATACCGATGTGTTCATCGATTATCTGGGCATTGCTGAAGTCGCAACCAAGGGATTAGCCAATATTCGTCAAGACCTGCAAGCAATTACCGAGGCAACTGGAATTCGTCCTGCTGTGATTTATGTCTTCTTTGTCCCGCAGGAGACAGCAGCTTCTCCCCAACCATTATCTCCCGATTCAATGTCCCCTAAACAGGAGAACGATCGCCTGCAATTGTTGCTGGTTACCTCCAAGGGTAAAGCCATCCGCAAATCGGTGTCTGTGACACGCGGGGAAGTGCGGCGTGCGGCAGATAAATTGCGCGGTGCAGTGGCGTTTGGTCGCAGCCGTTCCGCGCAATACCTACCGCCAGCACAACAGCTTTATCAATGGTTGGTCGCACCACTGGAAGCCGATTTACAAGAGCAGGAGATCCAGAATCTTACTTTTATTCTTGATGCAGGCTTGCGATCGCTGCCGCTAGCCACCCTGCATGATGGTCAGGGCTTCATCATAGAACGCTTCAGTGTAGGACTGATGCCCAGCCTCAGTCTCACTGATACTCGTTATGTGGATATTCGCAATACTCAGGTGTTGGCGATGGGAGCCTCAGAGTTCGGAGAAGATCTGTCGGATTTACCTGCGGTGCCGATTGAAGTATCGACGATTGCTGATTTTTGGGGTGGAGAATTTGTCATTAACGAAGACTTCACGCCAACCACCCTGATTACCAAACGCGACACCCGCCCCTTTGGGATTGTTCACTTAGCAACACATGGTAAGTTTCGTCCAGGCGAGTTGCAAAATTCCTTTATCCAATTCTGGAATCAACGCTTGGGTCTAGATCAAATTCGCCAATTACAATTGACCGATCCTCCTGTTGAACTGTTGGTCTTGAGCGCTTGTCAGACTGCTCTGGGCGATGAACTGGCAGAACTGGGGTTTGCCGGAGCCGCTGCCAATGCCGGAGTCAAATCAGTGTTAGCGAGTCTCTGGCAAGTCAGCGACGCGGGCACATTGGGATTTATGTCCGAGTTTTATCGGCAATTGCGTCAAGTCCCAATTAAAGCTGAGGCGGTTCGTCAAGCTCAATTGACAATGATGCAAGGAGACGTGCAGCTACAAGGCGGTCAATTGCTGTTATCAACGGGAGAGGCGATCGACCTATCTGAAGTGAGAGGAGTAGGTCGAGAGCAATTATCGCACCCCTATTACTGGTCAGCGTTCACGCTCATTGGCAATCCTTGGTAAGTTGTTCCACATTTAGTTTTCGTGCGCTGAGCGCACGAAAACTAAATCCCATCCTCATAAATTGTGCAAATTAGAAACAGAGCAGCTTAGCACGGTTGTGACAAGGACGTTTTGGAGGGGGCGCGT
>Ga0224723_1000361_pt1 | contig 32026 bp, 26 predicted proteins | sample Balambano_FR2_Me_FD_161647 | JGI IMG/M metagenome (GOLD analysis project Ga0224723, IMG submission 161647) | Freshwater sediment microbial communities from Lake Towuti, South Sulawesi, Indonesia - Balambano_FR2_MetaG | ecosystem: Environmental > Aquatic > Freshwater > Lake > Sediment | place... | reverse complement strand
GAGTCATCCTCTTGCTCGTAGGCATCGATCACTTTTTGGCGTAAATCAACTGAATAAGCTTTCATAGAAGAGTACCCTAAAGAATATTCCTTTATTGTATTGAACGGAGGTGAAAACCGCTATATTGACAAGCTATGGCTGTATGCATCATGACTATAACCCTTTGGAGGGATTGTACACGACCCCTCCAAAGGGTGCTTGTCCTAACTACGCTGAATACAGCTATGGTTAGAAAATTTTAACCAACAAACTTTAACAATGTGATGGAATCAGCAGGTAAGGTCAGTTGCCCATTCACAATCGAGTTCCAATCAATCGTCTGTTGCGTGTATCCTGATGCCGAAATATTATGCCGCTCAACGACGTTTTGAGCGGCTGCCCAACCGTTAAACTGAGTTTGAACAGTCTGAGAACTACCAGAAGCATTGACTAAGACATAGGTTTTGTAGGGATCGTTTTTACCATCCACTGCAAAAGCCTTGACATTACTATTGTTCGTACTGGTTGTCGCTCGACTACCAATCATATTCTCGTTTAATAGGTGATACAAGTGGGCACTAGGACGCAGCGCATTCTGATTACTAGTTTTGCCATAGATATCATCCTTTTCATTCCAGGCCATTGTCCCTGCCGCACCATTTTCGATCGCTTTAATCATTGCCAGTGCATCAAAAACAGCCCCCTTGTGATTGGTCATCCGCACATCTCTAGTTGTCCACGTCCAACTGATATTATGCTCATCCATAAAGATGGGAATAGCACGGTTTGGACTCGCTTGTTGAACAGCTTCAGCAATTCTTTTGGTGTAATTACCAATTGTATCAGTAGCCTTGTAAACATTGGCATCTGAAGTAGAAGCACTGCCAGAAACATAGATGTGATAACTAAAGAAATCCAGGTTGTCTACGGTTGCTTTGATAAAAGGAACGTAAAAGGGAGACAAATCCGAACGAGCGATCGCAGGTCCACCCACTTGAATCGTTGGATCGACTTGCTTCATAGCCTCTGCTGCTTTGTTGTAAATCGTCGTTAGTTCAGATAGACGATTAGGCTTTTTAGGGTCTTTTAAGGCACCCCAACCATTGTTTGAGTGATAGTCTACATAGTATTTAACATCTTCTTCGTTCAGCACCTCCCAGTATTTCACGCCCAATTTGTTGTCTTGATTAGCGATTTTCACCAAATCAGCACAGAATTTGGCATAGTTGTCGAACTGATTGGCATCCAAAAAACCATCATCATTAGCGTCCATCCACTCTGGGAAACCAGGAATATTCAACATACGTTCAGGTTGATCGGTGCCAAAAGTTTTAATAGAGGATTGCAGCGCACTCACTACTTTTTTGGCATCCCAACGTTTGTTAGCTACATCAACAATTCCAGGTTTTGTAGAAGAGTCTTCTAAAGCTCTAGCATGATGAAATCGAATCACTCCCGGATTCATGTATTTCATATTGTTGCTGTACGCAGAGTTATTGATATTTTGAGGCTCAAATCCCTGAAAGGCATTTAATCCATAACTCAATTCTGTTGTCTCTCCCTGAAGGGTGTTCCAATCCACACTGGCAATCACAGATGCAGAACTGCTGGGTAGGGGAGTGGTTCCACTGGTAGGCGAAGAGAAGAGTTGGCTGGCTGGAATCACTCCTTTTGCTTGAGAAGGGCTAGACCATAACAGTTTGGCAGTTGCTATGCCCTTCCCCTCATAGAATTCCATTTTGATTGTGTATCTTTCGCCAGCCTTCAAAGCGATCGAACCTCGATCTTCTTTGACTGAATGATCTTTCCAGTTATTAATCAACTGTTTGCCATTAACCCACAACCGCACTCCATCATTGGAAAGGGTATGGAAAGTATACGTTTCAGAGTATTTGGGCATAACTTGTCCTGTCCAACGAACAGAAAAGTTATCGCTACCGACTGAAGAATGAGGTGAGCCATTGCCCCAATCAAAATTGACAGTTGGGTCAACCCGGCTCGTTCTCAACGTGTTAAAGTTTGTGCCATTAAAATACTCTGCTTTAAGCCCATCACCTGTTGCTAATTGAGTCGCTAATGTTCTTGAACTACTGCGATCGCGTCGTCTGAGAACACGAGAGCTTAACGGATTGGACTCGGTAGAATTGTGGAGTAATGCAGCATCAGAAGAGTTTTTCTCAAGTAAAACAGGTTGATTTGAGCCATGTTTACGGAACATTGCTGAATCTCCAAAAACGAATTGGTGTAGTGTTTTGATAGAGAGCAACCCTAAAAGTAGAAAAGTGCAAAATAAGCAGAATAAAATAACCGCTCTACGTCGGAACCAATTTGGTAAAGCCATTGTAAAAATGCCACTACAAGCACAACAGCATTCTTAATATACGTAATATCGTGTGCTTAATATTACGCTGGCTAGCGGATTTTATTCCATCAAAAGTGCTCAATATCTGCTGTAGCAGTGGTAAAGATGCTACAGGTGCGCCGATTACATCTCAGCTAACTTATACTCCTGAACGTAATTCTTCATTTCTCGCTTACTGAAGTTGCTGAAAATGAACGCAATTGCCAACCGCAACATTATCTGATTTGCAATATTTGACGCTAAATCCTCTTAAAAGTTCCACATAGATGAATTTTCCTTAAAGCCATTCGCCCTCTCATGACTCGCTACCCAGCTTTAGCCAAAGAATACGGTGTTGCTGATTTGATGGCTGATTTTGGACGTGAAACCGAAGGTTTTACGTCCAAAATCATCTATTCAGCAACGCCGAGAATACTATCCAGAAAGCTCCAGTTTCCCCAGGGATGCCAGACCTCAAGGGTAAACAAGAGCCTGCTTATGTTGCCATTTTCAAGCAGTTCAGGCGATCGCCATTTCCCTTGCTTCCCGCCTGGGAATTTCATAAGAGTAGAAGTCTGAGGCCATCAAAGTCTGAGGAAAGATTGCCTGTGCTTCTAGCAACAAATCTTCCAGTTGAATCGCATTTCCTGGAGCATAACGAGGGCTGAAGTGCGTCATGATCAACTGCCGGACTCCAGCATTTAAGGCAACCTGGGCTGCCATCGTAGACGTGGAATGTAACCTTTGATAAGCTAACTCAGCATCTTGATGAGCGAAAGTAGCTTCATGAACTAACACATCGGCATCTTGGGCTAGCTCCACTGCACTGTCACAGTAAATCGTATCGGTACAATAGACAAACTTCCGTCCAATTTGGGTTTCCCCACACAACTCTGTACCATGAATCACCCGCCCATCGGCCAGAGTGACAGTTTCGCCCCGTTTTAACTTGCCATAGAGAGGCCCAGAAGGAATACCCAACGCCATCGCCTGCTCCACATTAAACCGTCCGGGTTTATCCTTCTCAGCCACTCGATAGCCAAAAGCGGGAACTCGATGCGTTAGAGGCAGGCAACTGACGACGTACTCATCATCCTCGTAAACTACACCAGGTTGCACGGTATGAATCTTGACTGGGTAAGAGAAGTGAGTTTGAGAATAGCGCCCACACGCCTTAATGTATTCTTCCAACTTCGGTGGACCATAGATATCAATTCGACTCGGATTTCCAGCTAACCCACAACTCGCCAGCAGGCCCATCAATCCATAGATGTGGTCACCGTGCATATGTGTCACAAAGATGCGAGTGATTTGACTGACGCGCAGTTCACTCCGCAAAATCTGATGTTGAGTGCCTTCACCGCAATCAAATAGCCAAATTTCTGCTCGCTGAGATAACCGTAGAGCAATGCTAGAAACGTTTCGCGATCGCGTGGGCACCCCTGAACTGGTTCCAAGAAATGTGATTTGCAAAATCCGGTTAACCTATTTTCATGACCCTCCCTCAAATATTATACTGGCACAGGTCTAGGGTGCTTGTAAGGGGCTAGTAAGTTATTCTTGCTGGGAATGGTAAAGGTTCGATTTTCAAGGTCTGGTTTAAGATCAGAAATTGTGTTTGATGATTCACGCTTTGGCGATCGCAAAGGATTTACCGTTTCATCTCGTCTACCCACTCGATCTGGTGTGAGGAATTCAATGGTTACAAGAGCTAGACGCTTCTCCTGCGTCCTTTCGATGCTGCTGCCCATGAGCAGATTACCGTTTATGAAGTCAATCCAGCATGTGGTTTGGATGACTCTCTGGCTCTGCCTGATGGCAGTCGCCCCAGCTCAAGCTCAACTTTTGATGAGAGTAGCAGTTGAGCAAGATGTCAGCGAAGTTAAGGTTGGCAGTGACCAGCCAGCCATTGTCAAAGACGGGACTGGGCAAGTTCTGGGAGAAATTCCAGCGTTAGGTGCGATGCAGATGCGGGCTGAAGCAGGTGGGCTGCAAGTGGGGCAGTGGCAAGCAGGTGCGGTTTGGGTAGAACCCACAGCCGGAGGATTTGTTTACATTGGCGATCGCTACTATCGGGGAATTGTCCAGGTTGTGCCCACCGCAGGCGGACTAACTGCTGTCAATCATGTGGACTTAGAACACTACCTCTATAGCGTCGTTGCCAGTGAAATGCCAACCAGTTGGCATCTGGAAGCACTCAAGGCCCAAGCAGTAGCCGCTCGCACCTATGCACTTTATCAACGCCAGAATAGTGCAAACCCCGTGTTTGATGTGGGTGACACCCAAAGATGGCAGGTCTATAAGGGCATTGAACAAGAACATAGCAACACGATCGCCGCTGTTGAAGCCACTAAGGGACAAGTCTTGACCCACAGCGGCCAACTGATTGAAGCAGTCTTCCATTCCTCCTCTGGTGGCTGCACCGAGAACGTAGAAGATGTCTGGTCGAGTCCTCGTGCTTATCTGCGGGGCATTCAAGACCCTCATGATCAGGGTGCAGCCTGGACTCGTACCTTCTCTGTAGACCAGATGAGCCAACTAATTACCGGAGTGGGTAACATCCTATCGCTGGTTCCAGAAGAGACGACGACTTGTGGACGGATTATCTCCATGCAGGTCATAGGGGATCAGGGCAACCGAGTCCTGGATGGAGACGATTTTCGTCGAGCTTTAGAATTGCGAAGCACCCTGTTCCAAATTGCTTCTCCTCCCAGTCGCGTCGCTGATGCCAGCAATGGCGCACCTCGCCCAACCAGTTTTGTGTTAAGCGGTCGGGGCTTTGGACACGGACTGGGGATGAGTCAATACGGTGCCAAAGGCTTAGCGCAGCTTGGTTACACTTATCAGCAAATCGTCACCTATTACTACACAGGTGCTACTCTGGCTCAAATCCGCGTTGAGTAGGAGCGGCGCTTACGGAGGACTACTGAGTCCAATGAGAGTAAATTCATGCTGAAGTTAATATTTTCTTAATAGAACGTGAGTTCGACGAGCAATTTTTTGTTAGCGCGGGCTGCGCCCGCGCTAACAAAAAATTGCTGTTGAGGGCTGTGGCGCGTCGCGCCACAGCCCTCAACAGCAATTATCGAACTCATGTTGATAGAGGGGAACAGTAAGTGTCTCCCTCTATTTTCACTGTTGTGACGATCGCTATAAATCTGGGTAACTTTAAGACACTGCTATCAAACAGAAATAAGTGAAGTGGGTCTGTTTAACCAGAATTTACGGGTGTTCACAACTATGAATTATTCCAGGCAGAATGGATTTTTCATTGGTCAGAGATTTACGACTAGCAAAGGTGCGCCTGTTGAAGTTGTTGGCTTTCATACAGATGGACAGTCTCCCATTTTGAAAAACTTGACCACAGGGCAAGAAGCTTTATGGAAACCAGAATGGTTTGAGCACTTAAAGCCAGATGACTTGAGAAATCATGCGTTATTACTCCTACGCCAAGCCTTGAATCAACAGCCTGCTGATTTTAGAGACGGTCAATGGGAAGCGATTGAATGTTTGCTGCGTGAGCGATCGCGGCTCCTAGTCGTCCAACGAACAGGATGGGGCAAAAGCTTGGTTTATTTTGTTGCCACTCGTTTGCTCCGAGATCGAGGCGAAGGCTGTACGTTATTAATTTCTCCCCTGCTGGCCCTGATTCGCAATCAAATTGAAGCAGCACAAAGAATTCAAGTCAAAGCTGAGTCAATCAACAGCGATAATCAGAACGACTGGTCAAGCATCCAAAAGAGGCTGTTAGACGATCAAATCGATATTCTCCTCATCTCACCTGAGCGATTAGCAAATCCAAACTTTCGAGACAACATCTTACAAAGAATTAGTAATCAGGTTGGTTTGTTTGTTGTGGATGAAGCCCATTGCATTTCTGATTGGGGACACGATTTTCGTCCTGACTACCAGCGGATTACTCGAATTTTGCAACTGTTACCACCAACTGTGCCAGTATTGGCGACGACTGCCACTGCCAACAATCGAGTTGTTAAAGACATAAAGCAACAGTTAGGAGAAAGCTTACAGATTTCACGAGGTGCGCTTACTCGTGCCAGTTTGAGATTGCAAGCGATCGAACTTCCTGATCAAGCAGCTCGATTAGCTTGGCTGGCACAGCATTTACCCACAATTCCCGGTAGCGGCATCGTCTACGCTTTAACAAAAAGAGACACTGAACAGATTGCAAACTGGCTCACTTCGCAAAGAATTGATGCCGCAGCGTATCATAGCGACTTGCCATCAGAACACAAACAGGAACTCGAAGACCAACTCCTGCGGAATGGTCTTAAAGTTTTGGTGGCGACGGTTGCTTTAGGTATGGGATTTGACAAACCCGATCTTGCTTTTGTAATTCATTATCAACGTCCCGGTTCTGTTGTTCACTACTATCAACAGGTTGGACGAGCCGGACGAGCAGTGGAACAAGCTTATGGCATATTGTTGAGTGGTATTGAAGATCAAGAGATTACTGATTATTTTATTGAATCTGCCTTTCCACCAGAGGCGCATATAGAGCATGTGTTAACAGCACTGGGAGATGCAGAGGATGGATTATCCCTTGATGAGATGGAAGAACATTTGAATCTATCAAAGAAACAAATTGAGAAAGTTCTAAAAATGCTTGAAAACACTTCTCCATCTCCTGTAATCAAGCAAAACAAAAAGTATTATGCAACACCAATTGTTTACCAACCTGATCGAGAAAAAATTGCTCGACTGACACAGATTCGTCAAGAGGAACAGGCACAAATGTTGAGATACGTTCAGAGTAAAGAGTGCTTAATGCTGTTCTTATCTCAAGCACTGGATGATCCGTTCATGGCTCCCTGTGGTCGTTGTGCTTCCTGTATAGGACAATCTCTACTGCCTACCAGTTACTCTAAGGATCTCGCGAATCAAGCTGTTCAATTTTTGCAAAAGGTTGATTATCCAATTAAACCCAGGCAAAAAATCCCACCTCGTGCTCTTGCAACCTATGGATGGCACAACACAATACCGCAGAATTTGAGAGCGCAGGAGGGACGATGCCTGTCCGTTTGGGGTGATATTGGCTGGGGTCAGTTGGTCAAGCAAGGAAAGTTTCACGATGGATATTTTGATGATGTTTTAGTCGAAGCCGTGTATCAAATGATCCGGCGATGGAACCCTCGCCCTTTCCCAACCTGGTTAACTTGTGTTCCTTCACTAAATCGCCCTGAACTTGTCCCCAATTTGGCTGAGCGGTTGTCAAAGCGACTAAAGCTACCTTTCGTCCCTTGCATTCAAAAAATTCGTGTCACCCAACCCCAGAAGGAGATGAGAAATAGTTTTCAGCAATCTCGTAATTTAGATGGAGCATTTGTCATCAATCCGTGGTCAGGATTGGCAGGTTCTGTGTTTCTGATAGATGATGTCATCGATTCAGGCTGGACATTAACGATTTTAGCAGCCTTACTTCGGCAAGCAGGCAGCGGGGCGGTTTTTCCGATAGCATTAGCAAATAGCTCAACAAATGGATGAAGTTAAGCAGATGTTGACTCATGTTCTGAAACCAGATACCCAAGCAATATTGTTACTCTGTGCTCATTTTGGTCAGTTTCATGACACTGAAGCACAACCTCTCACATTGGGGGAGTACAACACACTGGCAAACTGGCTAAAACAGGAGCAGATGCGTCCAGCCGATTTGTTAGATGCTGATATTCAGAAAAAACTGCTTGAGGTGCCCAATCTATCAGCAGACCGTTTGATTACTTTGCTAAAACGAGGTTTTACTCTTGGGCTAACTGTAGAGAAATGGATGAGCCAGGGTATCTGGGTGATGTGTCGCAGCGATGAGGATTATCCTAAGAAACTTAAAGCTTCTTTGCGACATCAAGCCCCAGCCATTCTGTATGGTGTAGGAAATTGGAGCTTGCTAGAGGGAGGCGGTTTAGCCATTGTAGGTTCCCGTAATGTAGATGAAGACGGGACAACCTATAGCCGTCAAATCGCCCAATCCTGCGCTGAATCAGAGATGCAAGTGATCTCTGGTGGAGCAAGAGGGGTTGATCAAGTGTCTATGCTAAACGCGTTAGAAGCGGGTGGCACTGTCGTTGGCGTGATGGCAGACAGTCTTGCAAGAGCTTCTGTTTCTAGCAAATATCGTAACCACATTACCCAAAAACATCTGGCACTCATTTCACCTTATGATCCAGAGGCAGGCTTTTCTGTAGGCAATGCAATGGGACGAAATAAGCATATTTATGCACTTGCCGATTACAGTCTGGTTGTCTGCTCTGATTTAGCAAAGGGAGGAACCTGGGCAGGGGCGATCGAAGCTTTAGAAAAACGTCCTGCAACTCCAGTGTTTGTCAGAAATGTAATTTCTCTACCAGGTAATCAGGAGCTATTGAGGCGAGGAGCCAAGTCCTTTCCTGAGCCTCCTTGGGAGATGCCTATAACCTTGCTTCTGGCTCCTCATCTCGTTGACTCGGTATCTAACAATCTGGAGAATCAGTCTTTGGTTGCTTCGGAGCTTCCAGAACAAATCACTATTGACGATCAAGACAAAGCATTACTTCAGAACAGCTTTCGGACTGATCCTCAGTCTGACTCAGATTCTCAGTCTGGTTTAACAGTTGACGACGTACCTGAAATTTATGAGGTGGTTCTTTCAATCCTGTGTCATTTTTTACAGCAACCAACTGACTGCAAAACTTTGGTAGAGGTTCTCAATTCAAGATCCGAAAATGTAACTGAAAATCAGGTGCGGAATTGGTTAGAAAGAGCGATCGCTGAAGGAAAAATAAAAAAAGAAAAGGTTAAACGAAAGACTGTTTACTCAGTGGTCAACTCCCGTACAAGTAAAATTGAACCATTAGGCAATAGTGACCAACTTTCCATCCTGCATCAATCCCTTGGGAACTGATTCAACATGCTGTCACACTCTACCCACGCTCTCACTGAGGTTGCTCGACAAACTCGCCAAGCGGCGCAAAAACTAGCAGTTTTGTCAACTGGAGAACGCGATCGCGCCTTAGAATCTGTGGCCCGATCGATGGAATCAATGGCTGAGGTCATTTTGGCAGCGAATCGGGCCGATTGCGAAGCAGCCTTGGCAGCGGGGTTAGCCAGGCCCCTCTATGGGCGTTTGAAGTTGGATGAGAATAAGCTGAAGGGGGCGATCGCTGGAGTGCGTCAGGTGGGGCAGTTACCTGATCTGCTGGGTCATGTACAAATTCATCGCGAGTTAGATCAGGGATTGGTATTGCAACGGATTACCTGCCCATTGGGTGTGTTGGGCGTGATTTTTGAATCTCGACCGGATGCGGTGCCGCAGATTGCCTCGTTAGCGATTAAATCGGGCAATGGAGTAATTCTCAAGGGTGGTAAAGAGTCGGTGCGATCGTGTGAAGCCTTAGTCCAAGCCATTCATCAAGGATTGCAGGCAGCGGGGATTGACCCAGCCGTCGTGCAATTGTTGACCACCCGCGAAGAAACAATGGCTCTCCTGAGACTGAACGAATTCGTGGATTTGATCATTCCCAGAGGCTCGAATAGTTTTGTCCAGTTTGTGCAGCAAAATACCCACATCCCGGTCTTGGGACACGCCGAAGGAATTTGTCACCTCTACGTGGATGCAGCAGCAGATATTCACCAAGCGATCGCGATCGCTGTTGATGCCAAAACCCAATATCCCTCTGCCTGCAACACGATTGAAACCCTATTGGTGCATCAGCAGATTGCACCGACCTTTTTGCCCCAAGTCGCAGCAGTGTTGCAAGCCGAACAAGTTGAATTGCGAGGTGATCAACAATCCCTCAGCATTTTACAGGCCGAAACCCCTCAAACTCCTGTAAAACTCGCTAATGAAACCGATTGGGCAACCGAATATTGCGACCTGATCTTAGCGATGCGTGTAGTGGATTCTTTAGAGGAGGCGATCGCCCACATCAACACTTATGGGTCGCGCCATACTGAGGCGATCGTCACCGAAAATTTGCACGCTGCCCATCAGTTTATGTCGCAAGTCGATGCCGCCAGCGTGTTTCATAATTGTTCTACTCGATTTGCTGATGGCTTTCGCTACGGCTTTGGGGCCGAAGTTGGGATTAGTACTCAAAAGATGCCACCTCGTGGCCCGGTTGGCTTAGAAGGATTAGTAACTTACAAATATCACCTCCGAGGGCAGGGACACATCGTTGCAGAATACACCGGAGCAGATGCCAAACCCTTGACTCATCGAGAGCTTTGACCCGCCGCTACAAAATTTCTGTCCCTTTCCTAACGGGAGTTCGACGAGCGGTTTTTCGTTGGGGCGGGCTAAGCCCGCCCCAACGAAAAACCTTGTTTGAGGGGTGTGGCGCGACGCGCCACACCCCTCAAACGGCGATTATCGAACTCACGTTTTATAGCCGTAGCCACGGCGGTTAGGACAAGGACGTTTTTGTGGGGGCGCGAAGCGCCCCCACAAAAACGTCCTAAGAAAAGTGGCTACAGCTTAGAATGAAAGGGCAAGCTAAGGGAGAGAGGACATGTCGGCACCCAACGGACACGGTTCACCGTTTGACTCATTGAATGAAGCGATCGCCACTGCAACCAAACTAACTACGGACATCTTTGAAGTCGCAACTGGCACCATCAGTGATGCAGTGACCGCTGCTAGTAAGACGGTTGGTTCTTCTCTCTACCGCTTGGTTGAGGACAGTACGGAAATGGTCGGACAGCTTGTCACCCCGATCGCCGAAAATCCAGTGGTGCAATTTGCAACCAAAGTCCCTGGCTTAAAATGGCTGATGGCGGCTTTAGGGCAAGTCAATGTAGAACAGGTGCAGCGGGAAGTCGCTACACTCCAGCAAAAATATCCATCTGAGACTTCTGAGCAACTGGCTCATCGCATGATTGTCGATACTGCTATGAAAGCAGGTGGCGTTGGGTTAATCACCACCATTGTGCCGCCATTGGCGATTACCTTGTTCGCGATCGATCTGGCGGCGGTGACAGCGTTGCAAGCGGAAATGGTTTACCACATTGCCACGATTTATGGATTTTCTCCTACTGATCCAACCCGTCGCGGAGAAGCGATCGCCATTTGGGGACTCGCCACTGGCGGATCAGGCCTGGTCAGAACCGGACTCAGTATCTTTGAGATTATTCCAGGAGTCGGCACTGTAATTGGAGCGACGACCAATGCTGCGGTCGTGTATGCTCTGGGCCATGCAGCAAATCAATATTATGTGGAGAAGTTGCGATCGAGTCAGGAGACAGAATCGGAAAGGAGCGTAGATGGTTGACCGTTTATTCCAGCCCAAGTCCCTTCTCAAAAACGGCATAGTCCCCTGAATGAGGCTTTAATAGTTTTCATCCCCTGGGCGATCGCTTCACTTAACTGCTCTGACGAACCCGCCGTGCCAGAGAGAGGACTTTCGGGCGAGCACCAGATTTCATTCTGCATCAGTGAGTTTACCCATCTCACCCTGCCTAAAGGCTTGGGTGTTGTCAACAAAATTATGGTTTGAGTGCCTGTTGAATCGCAGCTAACAGATGGTGATGTACTGTGGGATCAGCCGCGATCGCCAATCCAGGGCGGGCATAGTCCTGGCAGGTATAGAGGGGGGGTGGCGGGTCTCCCGTGTGTGTCGTGACGATTGCGCCTGCTGCTTGCGCTAGAAAAGCGAGGGCGGCTCCGTCAATGAATTTACCGGCTCGAATCACTACACCTGCTAATTCACCGTTCAATATGCCATTCACGTTGGGAATTTGCACATCTTTGGAATAATCCGTAGCTACATTGATCACAGTGTAATGTTCAGGCAACCAGGGAGTCAGGGCATCCAGACCCCAGCCTAATAAAATGTTGGGTTTGGGGTGCTCAATTCGTAAAGGTTGACAGTCTTCCAGTTTGTCTCCCAATGCCCCCTGCCAGCAGCCTTCATTGCGGCAAGCATAACAATAGGTGTTGAGGGAGGGAGAAAGGGCGATCGCCGCAGCAAACTCATCCCGATCTAAAACTCCTAGAATAATTTGATAGTTCGGATGACCATCTAGATAGAACTGGGTGCCATCAATTGGGTCAAGCGTGACTAAATAATCTCCGGACTCTCCCAGATCAATCGCTCGAAAATACTTGGTATTGTAAGTTTGGTCGTATTCTTCACCATAAAAGCGAATTTTGGGAAAGTTTCCCAGCAATGCGACTTCGATTAGAGTTTGAATTGACAAATCCGCATCACTTAACGCCGCACCGAAGAAACTATCCGCTTCTTTAGCTGGGCGAGAGGCAATTTGGGCTTGAACATGACGGGCATAGCCTGCGGCAACATTGAGAAACGGGAGGAGGGTTGCCAGAATTTGTCGAGGTGTGGGATTGAGAACGGGATAGAGGGGCATGGGAATTATCTCCTCACAGTCTCATCAGCAGTGCCGCAACGTCCTTCCAGGTCACACTGCAAACGGTTTTGGCGATCGCGCACCAGAGTTGCTAAATCTGGTCGTCCGGTAAGTTGGAGTCGCCACTTAGCCCAAATGCCGTACAACGCATCGGCTAGCCAACCGATAACAGGCAGTTTGGTAATAGCATAAACCCAACCCATACCCAAAACCTCATACACCTGTCGAAACACTTCGACATTTTTGATTACCGTGCCATCTGGAAGCACCGCATGAATGCGCCCCATTGCAGTCGTAAAATCAACCCCGCCATTGTCCTCTGAGCTATAGCCAGCATCCGCAATATCGATGAAGGCGACCAATCCCCGTCCGGCATCGCGTCGCTTAAGAAAATCAACTTCGCGCAGGCACAGAGGACATTCACCGTCGTAGAGCAGCTTAATTTTCCAGGATGGTGTTGTCGGGGTCAGTTCAAGAGAAGGAGTGGAGAGAGAGGGCGATCGCTGTTCTGGTGCAGGAGAAATCAGAGTCATGGATTACCTTAGTCTGGGTTAGATGAACACCTTTGTATTCTACTCAACCCAGACTCAGGAATGGGCATAAAATCATTTGGGAATTTGCAGCCAGTAACTCTTTGCCTGTACGATAGTCTGAATCAATGCATCTCATTATGGACTATTCTAAGGAACGTGAATAAAATAAAACCGAGCTTTTTGGGTTTTATTTTATCCTTAATCCTGAGGAGGGGTCAGTGAAGTGTAATTACAAAACTGTAACATGTCCTCTGCTTTCGCATTACTCAACGCACTTCCTAAACTCCCTTTGTGTCCTCCGTGTCTCTGTCGTTGATTAATCCTCAATGTCGCCATCAGTCTCCCATATGATTCTCAACTGGCGCAGCCAAAATCCTCAGTCCAACAGGGGATTTTATTTTCACACCTGTCCCTAAGGTAAAACACTCCTTTGAGCAGTCCGCTAGAATGTAGAGGCTAGTAGCTAACAACGCTATCAATTCGGCATAGGAGAATTTAGCTCATGTCCTTTTCTGATTCTCATCGGGGCTACACCCGCAGAAAAATCTTGCAGTTTGTCGGATTGGCATCGGGCAGTGCTGCATTTTCCGCTGCCTGTAATGCAACCCCACCATCGATCCGTCAGAATGCTGTGCCGGAAGCAAATTCAATTGATATGACCCTGCCTGCTTCAGCAGAAACTCCTGCTGCTCCTGCTACTTTGACAAGTTCCAGCCGGGTGGTGCTCGTCCGCACGGAAGACCGGGTCGCGGGCACTCAGAAAGCGATCGACTTACTCCAACCGCAAGGAATCACGGGTCAAACCGTGTTTCTGAAACCCAATTACAACACAGGTGATCCCGCTCCTGCTGCAACGGATACCCCTCTGTTAGAAGCCCTTGTTCAGGAATTACAGGGGGCTGGGGCTGGACAAATCACCATCGGCGATCGCTCAGGCATGGCCAACACACGGGAAGCAATGCAGTCAAAAGGGGTATTTCAACTAGCCGATCGCTATGGACTCAATGCAATTGTGCTAGACGAATTAGATAGGGAAGGCTGGCAATATTTTCCAGCGGAAGGCACCCACTGGTCTCAGGGGTTTGCCTTTGCCCGTCCTGCCCTGCAAGCTGGAGCAATGATCAACACCTGCTGCCTCAAAACCCATCGCTTTGGTGGTCATTTTACCCTCTCGTTAAAGAACACGGTGGGTTTGGTTGCCAAATACGTTCCGGGAGATGCTTACAACTATATGGGCGAATTGCATTCGTCGCCGCATCAACGATTGATGATTGCTGAGATTAATAAGGCATATAATCCCGCATTGGTGCTTTTAGATGGCGTGGAAGCCTTTGTCAACGGCGGTCCGGAGTCTGGGGCGATCGCTCAATCAGGGGTGATTTTAGCAGGCACCGATCGCGTCGCGGTTGATGTCGTGGCGATTGGCATTTTACGCTCTTTAGGCACTACCTCAACGGTTTCTCAAGGATCAGTTTGGCAACTAGAGCAGATTCGACGGGCGATCGAGTTAGGTTTAGGGGCTGAGAGTGATGAGCAAATTGAAATTGTCACAGCCGACACTGCCAGCCAGACCATGGCAGATCAAGTCCGCCAGTTTATCACTGCCTGACCTCTAGAGTTCTTTTCCCTCGCTCCCAAACTCCAGCTTGGGGCACAGCTATTGGTTGGGGGAGTTCGTTCCCTCGTTCCCAAACTCCAGCTTGGGAACGCCACTCTGGAAGCTCCAGCTTCCCTGTAGTGTCAAAAAGCTAGCGGTTCCCAAAATCAGTTTCCATCTTACCTGGGAACCAAAGTCCAATCCAGGGGAAACTTTATTTGCGCCCGAATGCAGCGATCAAAGGGGGAGCCGTTGACATCAGGAGTTGCTGAAGCGCATCACGTTCATGAACCAGATGACGAACATGAGCATCAATAAACAAACCGATCGCTGTTGCTGCTAAATTTCGTAATTCCGTTTCTGCTTGAGTGGCGGAAAAGTCTAAAAAGGGTCTACCCGTCGTACTATCGGCTGGATCAGCGATCGAGAAATGGTTTGCTCCCTCCAGTAAAAGCAAATAACTGTCCTCTCTGCCCCCTGCGATCGCTTTCTCAAACGTTCGGACAATTGGAGTCGTAGGGTATTCCAGGTGACTCCATAGCGATCGCTACTGCCAGCAATACTGGGCAACAACAACTAACGTAAATTCGGTTAATGCCCTGCCATACTTTGACCGATCGCAGCATAATTGGCGGTTTCAATGGGGCTTTCGTAGACGATGCGACCACTGCTAATCACCAAAATGCGATCGCTCAGTTTTAATAATTCGTCCAGATCCTCACTCACTAGTAAAACTGCAACGCCACGATTACGAGCCGCCACAATCTGCCCGTGAATTTGCTCAACAGCGGCAAAATCGAGTCCAAAACAAGGGTTGGCAGCAATTAAAAGTTGAACGCGATCGGATGAAAGTTCTCTCGCTAAAACGGCTCTTTGCACGTTGCCTCCAGAGAGGTTATGAATGGGAGTATCGGGCGAGGGCGTTTTGACCGAGAACTGTTGAATCAGCGTTTGTGCCATTTGGCGAATGGCTGACAGGATCAACACAATCCCTTTAGCCTGGGGAGGGCGATCGAAGGTTCTCAAAGCCATATTTTCAGCCACGCTCATGTGAGGCACACAGGCATTCCGCAAGGGTTCTTCAGGTAAGGCGAACACACCGTGCTTGTTCATCTCGGCGCGGGTGGCGGTGTAGGGTTCCCCTTTCACGACCACGTTGCCGGAAGAGGGCGATCGCTGCCCTGCTAACACTTCCACCAACTCTCGCTGCCCATTCCCAGAAATGCCTGCGATGCCAACAATCTCGCCCGCATGAACTGTCAGATTGATTTCAGCAGCGGCTTCCAGTCCGTTATCTTTGTTGACATGAAGGTTTTGCACTTGCAAAACGGGCACGACTTCGGGATGGGGAGATTTCTCCACCACAGCAGGCTCACGCTGTTCTCCCATCATCATGGTTGCCATGTCGCTTACGGTCAAGTCTTTCACGAAACCGTGTCCAGCGAATTTCCCTTTGCGGAGAACAGTGACTTCATCGGTAAAGGTCATGACTTCCCGAAACTTGTGAGAGATCATCAAAACACTCAATTCACCCGCGCTCACCTGTTCTCTTAACATTCCCAACACCTCATCGGCTTCACCCGGAGTCAAAACCGAAGTTGGTTCATCTAAAATCAAAATCCGACTGTGCAGATAAATTTGTTTCAGGATTTCCAGCTTTTGTTTTTGTCCGGCTGCTAGTTGAGCCACAGGCAGATGCAATGGCACTTGAAATGGGGAAGTAGACATGAACGCTTGCAGCGCTTCCATTTCCTGTTCCCAGTTAATTAATAGGGAACTGCCATAGCGGGATAGCACTAGATTTTCAGCGACGGTCATGGCGGGAACCGAGGTGAAATGTTGGTAGACCATGCCAATCCCGTAGCGATGGGCATCACGAGGACTGTGGATAGCTGCTTTCTGCCCGTTGATTAGAATATCTCCAGAAGTGGGCTTGTAAAATCCCATAATACATTTGACCAGTGTGCTTTTACCTGCGCCATTTTCTCCCAATAGAGCATGAAACGTTCCTGGCTCCAGAGTCATGGAAACGCGATCGAGAGCAACCAGTTGACCAAATTGCTTGGTCATGTTGACCACCTGTAGCTTAGCTGGCCCAGTCGGAGCCAATGGTGAAGTAGAGTGGGAAGAGAGAATTTCTATAGCTTCTGTCATAGGATCAGATTGTGAGTTTAAGTGTAAGATTTAAGCAGAGTAGGCATTGCTTACTGAGCTTCAAGTTCAAATTACAGGAATTTACATCACAGTTATTGAATAGCTTGCATCAATGTTTCAGAATTGCTAACGGCTCCAAAAACACCGCCTTGCATTTTGACCATACTTAAAGCAGCCAGATGATTACTTCGATCCGTTGCACCAGTACAATCCGCAAGAATCAGACATTCATAACCGCGATCGTTCGCCTCCCGCATCGTGGTATGGACACAGACATCGGTGGTAATGCCCGTGAGAATCAGATTTTGAATACCTTTGAGCTTCAGTAATAAATCTAAATCCGTGGCGTAAAATGAACCTTTTCCGGGCTTATCAATAATTGGTTCACCAGGTAAGGGAGCCAGTTCGGGAATAATTTCCCATCCTGACTCTCCCCGCACCAGGATTTTGCCACAGGGCCCCGGATCACCAATACCTGCCCCAATCTGGCGCGATCGCCAGCGTTTATTCTCTGGCAGATCAGCTAGATCGGGGCGGTGTCCTTCCCGGGTGTGGATGATGTGATATCCGGTCGATCGCATCACCGCAAGCAAGCGTTGCAATGGAGGAATAGGAGCACGAGTCAGAGATAGGTCATAGCCCATTTGATCCACATAACCCCCCATTCCACAGAAATCGGTTTGCATGTCAATTATCAGCAAGCACGTATTTGCTGGACGCAAATCACCATTAAAAGGATACTTATAGGGTTCAGACTCGACATATCGTGCCATATTTCACTCCTGATTATCCAACCCTTAAACTCCCAGCACTGAAGCAGGGGTTGAGTCAGCCGGAAGCACTTCCAGGATTTCCCCTACTTCTTCTGACACTTCACTTACATACAATCGACTGGGAGCCGGAAAACCGCAGGCTGTACCATCAGTATGAACTATCGTATCTTCCCAGGGTAAACGATAGGTGCCTTTGACCAGATCCTTCATGTAGGTGTAGGGACAATCTTTTGCCCCGCCTTTGACTGCAACATAACCTCGATGCCCCAGTTGATAAATGTTGTTTTCCACGCCCCAATACTGCCGAGCTTCCCGCACTAAGTCGGGTCGCAATTCACAAGTAATGATTTCATCAGGACGATCGCTCCCCATCACCAGAGGGGTGCCATCAAAATTAACAAACATGCCTTCGCCCATTGAGTCAAACGTGCCATCGCTGCCACACATACAAACGGAAGCAGTGTAAATGAGGTTGCAGAAGGCATTTGCCTGATTGGTAATTTGCCAACTGTGACGAATTGGAGCCGTATAACCCGCCGTGCGAATCATGATTTCTGCACCTTTATAGGCACATTCGCGGGCCATTTCTGGAAACATGCCATCATGACAAATAATCAACGCCAACTTGCTGCCATTGGGACCTTCACAGATGGGAATTCCCAAGTTTCCTGGTTCCCAAGGTTCGACGGGCACCCACGGATGCAGCTTGCGATAGTATAGGCGTAGCTCACCTTGATCATCCAGGATAATGCCACTATTGTAGGGATTGCCTTGGGGATTGTATTCCATCAACGAGAAGCAGCCCCAAATCTGGTGTTCCTTACAGACCTGGCTAAATGCAGCCACTTCTAGACCATCCAAACGACACATGATATCTGGATTCGTATCCATCGACAAACCATGTAGCGCATACTCTGGAAAAACAACCAGATCCAGAGTGGGCATGTTACGTCGAGCTTTACCCACCATCTGGCAAATGCGATCGCGCTGAGCCGCCAAATCCTCTGGAGTTACAACATTGGGCAATTGCAATTGCACCAGTCCCAACACCACTCCATTGGGCGATTTGTTCAGTCCACCTAATCCGCTCATGATTCACCCCCGAATCATTACAGTAATGTGCTTGTTGCTGTAAATCGATCGCTCCTGATGAAGATTACCAAAGAGAACTACTCTCCTTTTCCTAAAGCTCCGGGTGCTCCTACTAATGTTCGTTGAGGGGAGCACGTCAGGATCATAATCAATAATGTCAGGATATAAGGAGCTGCATTAAAAAGATAGTACCCTTCTCTGACACCAACGGATTGCAGGGCAGGCCCAAGGGCTTGCGCTCCACCAAACAGCAGAGAAGCCCAAAGACACTGAATCGGATTCCAGCGGGCAAAGATCACCAGAGCCACCGCCATTAGACCTTGACCGCTGGAGATGCGCTCTGTCCATACCCCCGGATAGTAGAGTGACAATGCTGCACCGCCAATGCCAGCCAAAAAACTACCCGCAATCACACTGAGCATTCGCACATTAAAAATGGACACGCCCATCGCCTTAGACGCTTCCGGACTGTCGCCCACAGCCCGAATAAATAGACCCCAACGAGTAGATTGGAAGAACCATTGCATCAATGGGGCGATCGCCAGTCCCAACAGAAACAACGGACTAATTTGTAACGCCGATTTCAGGGCTGGAGCCATTGTCTCTGTCGCTAAGTTCAACGTGGGTAGCTGGGGTGCTTGGGGCTGGATAAAAGGTTTACCAAAAAAGAAAGCAATGCCACTGCCAAAGATGATCATAGCGATGCCAACAGCGACATCGTTGACCCGGGGTTGTTGAGATAGCCATCCGTGTATCACTCCCAACAGCGCCCCAGCTAACCCTGCGGCTAACACACCCAACCAGGGTGAACCTGTCAGGTAAGAAGCGGCATAGGCGGTCATGGCTCCAGTTAATAGCGTACCTTCCAGACCCAGGTTAATCTTGCCGCTTTTTTCAGTCAAACATTCTCCCAAACTGACAAACAGAAAAGGCGTGCCCCCCCGCATCGTGCCAGCGGCGATCGCCAGTAACACCCCCCACCATCCCAAACTACCTGCTGCTTCCGTTGCCATGCCTGCCTCCGTCGGGTATGAGCTAGATTACAAATGTGAATCAAACAAGTTAATCACCCTGTCACGACGGGTTCCTGCCCCGGACTAGGGGGCGGAGAGGGTGAGATAGTCAGAGTAGGCTTTTCCTTGAAGAAGGGGAACTTGCCGTAGAGCGAATCGCTGTAGAGCACAACGAGAAACACCAGTCCTTGAAATACCAGCACTGTAGCATCGGGCAGATTATGCGATCGCTGCAAAATACCGCCACTGGCCAGAATGCCACCAACCAGTAGAGAAATTAGAATTGCTGCCAGCGGATTATGACGGGCCGCAAACGCCACCAGAATGCCACCATAGCCATAACCTACATTGAGGGATTCATTGGCGGCTCCCTGCACTGCTGCCACCTCAACCATGCCTGCCAGTCCAGCACAAGATCCAGCCAGAAAACAGACCAGCACGGTCAGCTGGCCCACAGGTAAGCCAGCAATCCGGGCTGCTCGGACATTGCCGCCTGCGGTGCGGGCGGCAAAGCCAAAGGTGGTGCGCTGGATCAAAAAATAGCTAATGATACAGGCAATTAATCCATACAGCAAACCCCAGTGGACGCGGGTGCCAGGAATCGTGCCCAGCATATTGATTTCCGCCAGCGGGAAAGTCGAGGGCTTATTCAACGAACTGGGGTCTTTCATGGGGCCGCCCACCAGATGGTTGAGTAAGGCGATCGCCACATAATTCAACAGCAGGCTACTAATGGTTTCATTCACTGCCCGGTAATGTCTCAAGGCTCCAGCGGCTCCAATCCAGAGTCCACCTGCTACCATGCCAGCGATCGCCATGGCCAGTTGCACCATTAGTGGTGGAACAGTAGTTCCCAAAGCTAACCCGATCGATATGGCAGCCAGCCCCCCAATGACTAAGGCTCCTTCATTGCCGATGATGACCAACCCCAGTTGGGCAGGCAAAGCTGTACACAAGGCGCTCAGCATCAGGGGTGCCGCTCGAATCAACGTGTTCTGAAAGGTGCTCCATTGACCAAATGCTGCCTTCCAAATCGAGCCATATACTGCAAAAGGATTGGCTCCTACGGCGGCACAAAACACGCCAAACAATATCAGTCCGACCAGAATCGCCCCAAAAGGTAAAACTATTGATTCCAGTGTTCTCCGCCAATTCATAAACTTCTATTCCAACAAGTGGTTGTGGGCTTTCAGCGATTTGGGAACAGTTCCCAAATCCAACGAGACATTAGCTACCGACGCTGCCAATGACTCCTTCGACCAGATAATTCATCTGTTCCAATTTAGGGTCTTGTTGCTTTAATTCTTCGTTACCTGCAACAACAACACTGCCCTGGTTATCTTTGATTTCGCCTTTGTAAATCACCATGCTGCCATCCATAAATTTGGCTTTAGCTGCTTCAGCGGCTTGTTTTGCCTCTTCGCTAACAGCCGATCCATAGTCTGACAGCTTACAATACCCATCCTTCAGACCACCCCGCAGCAAATGGGGAATACTGCCATCCATCAAACTTTTGCCTGCTTTAATCTCCTCAGCCAGTTTGGTATAAAGATTAACCCAATTCCACTCAGCCCCCGTGAGATAGCCTTTGGGAGCTAAGGCCGATTGGTTAGCGTGATAGCCAGAACTGAAAATGCCGCGCCGCTCTGCGGTTTCCATCACCACTTTGGGACTGTCTACATGGCAGGTGATCACATCAACGCCCTGATCAGCCATGCTATTAGTGGCCTCTGCTTCCTTAATCGGTTCAGCCCAGTTGCCCGTGAAGACGACCTGAGTAGTAGCTTCGGGTTTTACACTGCGTGCCCCCAGAGTAAAACTATTGATGTTGCGTAACACCTGGGGAATCGGCTTAGCTCCAATGAAGCCGAGTTTACCCGTCTTCGAGGTCATGCCAGCGACAATGCCAGCGATATACTGAGCCTCATCAATGTAGCCAAAATAACTACCTACATTTTTGGGATGTATCCCTTCCTGGTAGAGTCCGCCGCAGTGAAAGAACTGCACGTCAGGATACTCTTCTGCTAGCTTCAAAATGTGAGGATCAAAGTAGCCAAAAGAGGTAGGAAACAATACCTTGGCTCCATCGATATCAATCATGCTCCGCATTGATTCAGCCACGGCTGTCGTCTCAGGCACATTGGCTTCCTCGCTTAACTTAATCCAATTAAAGGCACTGGCGATGCCTGCGGCTCCCTCGGCGTGAGCCTGGTTGTAACCGTAGTCGTCCTTTGGACCGACGTAGATAAAGCCTGTTGTTAAAGGCTCACTGCTACCCCCACTGGCTTCGTTTGAAGTAGACGGACTGCACCCTGTACCCAATTTAGCAGTAACACCAAACGTTGCTGTTGCCAATAAACCTCGCAACACCTGACGACGGGACAGGAAAAATACTCGTTTATGATTCACTTTATACACTCCGACTTGAATGAAGCTGAAATTGAATCCAATCGGTATCAAAAATAGAAAACCTAGTCAGGCGATCGCCTGGAAATGACAACATCTGCCTGTGCCTTACATTTCCATTTACGGGCAAGGCATGGATTAAATGTGAATACGCCAATAACCTATCTATCCCACCGAGGCTCCGTAGTATCACAGAATACAAATTTATTTTGCATAACAAATTTTCCTAGAGTTTAAGATTAATTAAACGTGAGTTCGACGAGCGGTTTTTCGTTGGGGCGGACTGCGCTCGCCCCAACGAAAAGCATTGTTTTGGGGTGTGGCGCGACGCGCCACACCCCTCAAACGGCGATTATCGAACTCACGTTAATTAAAACTTAGACTTTGTTAATGAAAATTTGAGCAGCAAGACTGAGCCTCGCTTCCCATAAAAAAGTTCGGTTCTATTCAGTTCACGTTATTAAGACGGCTGCAAATCCTTCTTCAGGAAGAACCGATTGTATCCAGCCGGAAAGTTTTGTAGCTCGCCGAATACAACATATCCTCGCTTCTGGTAGAACTCAGGGGCTTGAAAACTAAAGGTATCCAGATAAGCAAATTGACATCCCCGCTCTACTGCTACCTGTTCAGCCAAGGTTAATAGCTTGCTGCCATACCCCGATCCACGGAAAAGCTCATCCACCCAAAAGATATCAACATAAAACCATTGCCAGTAGGTTTCTCCAATCAACCCACCCACAATGCGATCGCCTGCATCCCGCAAAAATAAAACCAGGGGTTGATAATTACCTTCACCCGCACAGCGGCGATTGAATTGAATAATCTGCTCTCTGAGAACATCAACTTCATCAGGTTGTGGTGCTAGCGCAATTTCGATTCTGGCTGGTTGCATGGATTGGCATGGAATAGGGAGACTTGAGCTTAAGTCAAACAATAGGCAATGGCAGTTTAGCTTACTTGAGGATCAAATGTATCGACAAGAACTCCAAGAAAGATCAAACTAGAGTAATTCAATGTGCTTTATTTTTATCTGGGTTAGAACTGTGGTTTCTTGACCTTTTGATATAACGTCTTGATACAGTTACAAGGATTACAGGCAGTATTGCATCTGAGACTATGACTCAACAACAGCAGTTTGACTTGATTATGATTGTGCTCTTCACCGTGTGCGTCGTCTATGTGTTGAACCAGGCTAAGAATTCTTTAGCGACACAGGCCAAGGTTGATTTTGATAAGAAATCTTTAGAGCAACAGTTGGAAGACCGCAAGATTAAGGATGTGCCGTTGAAAGAGTTAGTCGAGATCAGTTTTGACATGAACGACAAGAAATTTAAATATTCATTTTCTGATAAATCGGCTGATTTCCCTAAAGAATTGTCTATTACAGTCAAAAATAAATTTAACCCTGCGACCCCCAATCCATCTGACCTGTCTCATGTCATGATTCACGTCGATTGGGACAGCAGTTCATTCATCGATTTTGGTGGAGCTTCACGACGGGTTATGCGGATGGCCCCAGATATGCGCTTAGCTGACGTGTCTACACGGCAAGCTCATAACATAGTGCCTCCAGGTTATAGTCTGAGTGAAAAGATTGTTCCAGAAGATTTCGTCGAGTTTGACACTGACAAAAGTCAGCTTAAATCTGGTAAACAGTTGATTGATTTATTCAAGTTAAAGGAAAAAGCCGAAGATAAAAAAGCATCGGATGCGACGAAGGCACTATTTAATGACTTCAAGGCAGGTAAGGAAACTATTTTGTTAAAACTTTATTTAATGCTACATTTCGTCGTCTTTATTGATGGACATAAGCAGGAAAACTCATTTCCCCTCCTCTGTCACTTCATTGTCAAAGACGTACCGTGGACAGATTATTTGCCTTTTAAGTTTTGAGTGTAGGACTGACGCAATTGGGGCTTTGCAGGGCGCTTCGCATCCCACAAAGCCCCCAATTGTCTCGATTTTCCGCAATCAGTGCGTCAGTCCTGGAATGGTTATCTCTGAAATAGGCAGGATGAGTTCTGTCACACTAGACTGGATTTAGGGAAGAGTAGGCGCAGGTGGTTGCAGACTTCGGTCTGAGGAAAGTCCGGGCTCCCGAAAGACCAGACCTGCTGGGTAACGCCCAGTGTGAGCGATCGCGAGGATAGTGCCACAGAAACATACCGCCGATGAGCAGTCAACATTTTGCTGGCTGACACAGGTAAGGGTGCAAAGGTGTGGTAAGAGCACACCAGCAGCATCGAGAGGTGCTGGCTCGGTAAACCCCGGTTGGGAGCAAGGTCGAAGGGACAAGGGTTGGTCTTTTTCCCGTCCCGTTGTCAGAACCGCTTGAGGCATTTGGTAACAAGTGTCCTAGATAGATAACCACCCTGGGGAGCGATCGCTGCTCCATCTCTTTGCCCACGGCAAGGCGAGAGTTGTGTTCGCAATCCAGAACAGAACCCGGCTTATGTCCTGCTCTTCCCTTTTTATCAGCATTTCTACCCAACGTTCTGCTGCCCCAGTGTTTGACTGCCTCTATGCCGACTCTCCCTCCCAATCGCCTCAAACAGCTACAACAATTGATTCAGAAACTAGGTTTAGCCGATTCAACCGCCATTCGGTGGGATTTGTTGGATCTAGCGTTAACTCATCCTTCAGCTTCACCTGAAGCAAATTATGAACGGTTAGAGTTTGTGGGAGATGCGGTGATTAAGTTGACGACCGCAGAGTTCTTATATGAGCAATATCCCAATTTCAGCGAGGGTGATCTTTCCGCTATCCGCTCGATTCTAGTGAGCGATCGTATCCTGGCAGTCTTTGCCAGTCGATATGGGTTAGAACGCTATTTACTTCTGGGCAGCAGTGCTCAGGGAGACAATGTGGGACAGGAAACTCGTCTGGCTTCTGCGTTTGAAGCTGTATTAGCGGCACTTTATCTCAGTACGCACAACTTACAGCTAATTCGCCCGTGGCTAGATAGCCATTTGAAACAGATGGCCGAAGTTATCTATCTCGATCCCACCTTGAAGAACTACAAAGGAGCACTGCAATCCCTCACTCAATCTCGCTACAAAACTTTGCCAGAATACCGGGTCACTGAAATCGGACAAGCTTACGGTGACATGGAGCGATTTGAGGCAGAAGTGTGGCTCCAGGGACAATTCTTAGGGCGGGGTAAAGGACAGTCTAAGAAAGCCGCCGAACAAGCCGCCGCTCAAATTGCTTTTTCGGCGTTGCAAGAAATACTGCTTCAATAAAGAAGGGAGCATTGTGGTCGAGTGGGCACTGCCCAAAAAGCCTCTATTGTCTAGAGTCTGTAGCTGCTGGTGGGCAGGGCCCACCTACAGTATTCTCAATTCTCAATGGTGTCCGGTTGACCACTTCCATCTTAAAACGACGTGAGTTCGACGAGCGGCTTTTCGTGGGGGTGGGGCTGTGCCCACCTTCAAAACGGCGATTATCGAACTCACGTTAAAACGATAGAGGATAAATGAGTGACCGAAAGGTTGGCATTGTCATATGGGGGGCAGGGCGTTGGGGCAGTCACCTGATCCGGATTTTTTCGCAGCATCCCCAGGCAACTCTACTCGCGATCGCTGATCCCCATGTCGAGCGACTACAGGCGATCGCTGAGAAATATGCCATCTCGCCAGACCAGATCGCGTTGACTTCAGATTGGCGTTCAACCCTGTCCCTATCAGGTGTAGAGGCGATCGCGATTGCCACCCCAGCGGCAACGCACGCTCACCTGATCCAGGTTGCTCTAGAACACGATTATCATGTCTTTGCCGAGAAACCCTTGACTTTAGATAGGCAGGAGGCGATCGCTCTTTGTCAGTTGGCGGAGCAACGCCGCTGTCAGCTTTTTGTGGATCACACCTATCTGTTTCATCCAGCTGTTCAACAGGGTAGAGTCATACTGCAACAGCAACTTTTGGGTGAGTTACGCTATGGCTATACGGTTCGTACACATTTAGGCCCGATTCGCTCAGACGTAGATGCTCTTTGGGATCTCGCTATCCATGACATTTCAATTTTGAATCACTGGTTAGCAGCAACGCCAATCGCTGTTCAAGCAGACGCGATCGGATGGTTGCAACCAGAACCACGACCCCAGTTTCCCCAGGGTTTGGCAGATGCCGTCTGGATCACCCTGACTTACCCTGATCATCTGCAAATTCGCTTGCATCTGTCTTGGTGTAACCCTGACAAACAGCGCCGCCTTTGTTTGGTAGGAACCCAAGGTGCTCTGGTGTTTGATGAATTAGCTGAGACTTCACTGCTGATTCAGCGAGGAGGAGTGATGGTGAGCGATCGCTGCTACATCCCTATCAATCAACAACAGCAACAAATAGCAGTGGAATCAATCGAACCGTTGCAACAGGTTTGTCAACATTTTCTCAATTGTGTTCAGCACAATCAGTCCTCGTCGTTATCTTGTGGATGGGTTGGTGCTCAACTGGTGCAAATTTTAACGGCTGTGAGTCAATCTATCGCTCAGGGTGGACAACCTGTTCAACTATCTCGATTTCAGCACGGGAGAGGGAGTAGAGGTGAAATACCAGTTCATCTATTTCCCGATCCAACTGATTGATTTGGGTCTGAAGCGATCGCCGTTCCTGGACATCCCCAGTCATTGAATAGGTCTGTTGGAGATAAAGCATTCGCTGCACTCGTTGAGTCATCTGGTCGTGCAAATGGCGATCGCTGGGTTGCGCCAGGTTCAGTTGACGAATCGGCACTTGCCGCAACTGGGGTGGGCCAACTCGCAGATAGCCACCCTGTAGGCGATTGCCCTGAAAACACAGAGTGAACCATAGGTCAATTAACTGGCTGTTCAAAATCCCCAACAGGTAAGGCAACGCGATTGATGTGGTGATGATAGAGGTTGATTTGCCAGCTAGCAGCGTCCCGGATAAATCTACAGCACATTCTAATCGCCGACTCATACCTGAAACAATAATTTTAGGTTGCTGGGCTTGCCACTGTCGTGTCTCTGAGAGTTGCTGTAATGCAACAGAGGAAATCACAGGATACAAATACGTTGCTCCTAAGTAACGGAGACGTTTCTTGCCCCATAAGTGACAATATCGATCAATCGTGCCACTGTTAATCAGCTTCCTATCGGCAAATTCAGGTTGTCCTTCTTGAATCAGCGATCGCAATTGATACGCTTCTGCAACCGTGGCGGCTCCTGTCACCTGAGCCAGTTGCTCCAATCGAGGATACTCTTGCAATCGCCGCATCAACTGAGACGGCAGGGTTTGGGGATGGAGTAACCACGGTTGTCCTGTGGGGTCAAAGCGTTCCAGGGGTAGTTCTGCTGTGGATTCAATCCTGTTCAATTCTGCCATCCATTCGCACTGCACCTGCAATTGCGGCTGAGGTGATTGCTTGCGAGCGATATAGACAACTGGATAAACAGAGGCTTGAAACACTGGAACACGAGAATAGTCACGTAACTGCAATAATTGAGTGGATTGAACCAAGAGCGATCGCGCTGCCGTTGCATACTCAGCCGAGAACAACTTATTGGGCACAATCAAACTGATCAGTCCTCCTGCTTTACAGAGTTGCCACGCCCGCTCAATAAACACACAAAACAAGTCCCAATTTCCCTGTGCCACCTGAAACCGTTGATTGCATTCTTGCCGCCACTCTGGGCAGCAGCGCGTCATCCCTTCGGCATCTAGATAAGGTGGATTGCCAATCACCAGATCGAAGCCCCCCGTAGACATGACTTCTGGAAAAGCCATTTGTTCCTCTAAATCAAACAGAGCATTGCCGCATTGAATCGTATGGGAAAGGTCAGGCAGCGATCGTCGCTTTTCGCCTGTTTCCGTTTCCAGCAATTTTAGTCGTAGCGCTAATCGAGTGATTTCTACCGCGTTTGAGTCGATATCTATTCCATGAATATAGTTTAACAGAATCCATTCTCGCGCTTCATACGTCAGTTGCCATTCTCCTTTGATTCCGCAACATACTAAATTTTCTAAATCTATTTCAATCTGTGGTGATCTATTGGACAAGTAACAATCCAAGTAAGTATCAAGTAAAGCTTGATATGCCGTTAACAGAAATATGCCTGCACCACAAGACGGGTCTAAAATCCTTTGTGGCAAAGGATTCAACGTCTTGTCCACCATAAAATTTGTGATTGCCGCAGGGGTGTAGTAAGCTCCATTGGATTTCCGTCTATTCGTTATCCTGCTTACCTCTGTAGTAGCACTGTCGGTATTTGTCCCTAGAGGGGTGCTCCTAAGAGACTGTTCATATATCGTCCCCAGTAACTCAGGCGTAATAGGGGAGGTGGTCTCGATTTGTTTTAACCAATCTTTTAACCAGGTAGCCTCACTCAACAAAACGTTGGCATCAACATCAGTCCATGGCCACGCAGGTAAGAGTCCAGGATAATGAGAATTGCACGATCGCAAAGATTCAACAAAATCGCAATTTGCTTGCTGTTGCACCAATCCTCGTTTCCGGCAGAACTGGAGACACAACAGATTCAACAGGAGATAGTGTGTCAGGCGATCGATTTGGCACAAATGCAGTTGGGGATAGTGCAATCGCACCATTCCCTGTAATTTCTCTCTCCCAGTTTCAAGCCGAACAAATGCCATTAAACGATCGCCACGGCAGGTTTGAGGGCAAAAATCTTTTCAATTACCTGTTCAACAATTTTGTCGGGGGTAGAAGCCCCAGACGTGATACCCACAACAATCTTACCTGCTGGCAACCAGTTCTTCGTGATTTCCAGATCGCGGCCCAACGGTTTATGTTGAATCCGGTTGTTTGAGTCAATCCGATCGCTACTATCAATGTGATAAGAGGGGATTCCGTGTTCGATCGCAATCTCCTGCAAATGAGTAGTATTCGAGGAATTGAAGCCACCAATCACCACCATCAGGTCTAGCTTCTGGTCTACCAATTGAAACATGGCATCCTGTCGCTCTTGCGTGGCATCACAGATGGTATTGAAAGCCAGAAAATGCTGATTTAGCTTGTCTGGTCCATACTTTTTCATCATCGTATGTTCAAACAGTTTGCCAATCTGCTCAGTTTCACTCTTGAGCATAGTCGTTTGATTGGCAATTCCCACAAATTCTAAATCACGATCGGGATCAAATCCGGTTGAACAAGCCCGCCCAAACTTAGCCATGAATTCAGCAGAATCACCACCCTTCAGAATGTAGTCGCAGACATACTGCGCTTCAGACAGATTCAACACAATCAAATAAGTGCCGGCAAAGGAACTGGTGGCGATCGTTTCTTCGTGATTGTATTTACCGTGAATGATAGAAGTATGGCTGGTTTTCTTGTGCTTCTCTACTGTGTTCCAAACTTTCGAGACCCAGGGACAGGTGGTATCAACGATGGTACAACCGCGATCGTTCAGTAGTTGCATTTCCTGGACACTGGCTCCAAATGCAGGTAGGATCACTACATCTCCCTGAGCCACTCCAGAAAAATCCTTTTGTCCCTGCACGACATCAATGAATTGCACCTCCATCTCTCGTAGGCGCTGATTCACCGAAGGATTATGGATAATTTCATTGGTAATCCAAATCTTTTCAGTAGGAAAATGCTGCCGCGTCTCATAGGCCATAGCGACGGCTCTTTCCACGCCCCAGCAAAATCCAAACGCCTCAGCTAACCGAATGGTCACTTCTCCTCGCCGCCAGGTATAACCATTTTCGCGGATCTGCTGGATCAACGGACTCTGGTACTCCGACTGCATCATGCCTGACACTTCTGTCTCATGACCAAAGCCCTTACGGTGATAGTGGTCTGAGCTATTGAGCGATCGCTTGAATGCCTTAGTATCCATACCCAATCTGTGCTAACTTCCATTTTCCTACCACTACACTATCAGAGGGATACCCCCCTAAACCAGTCATTTGGCAGGTTGGGCACTGATTCACTAGCAAGAAGCCCGTCTCGCTATTCCCCAAGAGAGAAGGTTGGTATGAGGCGCACCTAGCTTTACTTTGTGACAATTACATTCAAACTGATCAGAGTATCTAAAACTCTTAGACTGCTACAGTCTTTGAACAGGCCAAATTCAGACACAGGTTCATAGTCTTGAAACCCCGCCGCTTCGATATAAAGGGCCAGCGTATCGACATCAAAGCCCACCTTGTGGACATCATATTGATTCACCTGACCGCCAAACATCATTCGCATCAAGTGATGGCGCTCCAAAGGCATGAGATTAGGATTTAAATAGAGCCAGCAAAGCGTCTTCAAATCCGGCACGCTAATATAAAGCTTGCCGCCAGGCTGCAAGACCCGATGCCACTCCGACAGAGTAGCAATTAACTCATTATTCAAGCCATAGTAAAAATGCTCCAGAACATGACTAGCGTAGATGGCAGCGATCGCTCCCTCGGCAAACTGCGACAGATTAGCCGCATCCCCGACAAAATCCACCTCTGGACGCGCTTCAATGTCCAAAATCTTCCAATCAGGATGCGGCTCCTTGCCACCAATGTGCAATCGAATTGGAGCATCAGTCATGTTTGATACTATTCCTGAGTTTCGGTGCTATTGGCTAACCACGCTTTCAGATCAGCAGAAGTTGAGAAATCTAACAATGCTTCGCCGAGTTGTTCCAATTGGTCTGTAGATAACTGGCTGATTTGCGATCGCATCTCCTCTGGGACTTCACCCACTCGTCGAGCTAGTTGTCGCAGAATGAGCGATCGCTCCCCTTGTTGCTTAGTTTGTTGTTCCCACTCTAGATACACTTGCGATAATGTCGTCATCAAGTTTGCCTCTTGCTCAGTGACTCCAGCGATTTCAATTGTAACCTTCCACGCCACTAAGAGTTGCAGCACTCTGGATCGGCGTGGGTCGGTGGCAGGAAGGGCTAGCACCTCGGCGATCGCTTGTTGTTGCACCGCATCTCTGCCCAACAGCCTTAGCCATAAGGTCTCCTCGGTTTGGGGTAACTCGTCAATGGCAATCACTGCCGTTTTGAGAGCTTTTGCTAGAAAATAGATGCCTGTTGCTTGAGTTGGACGAGTTCGCCCGCCAAACTCGCGGACGACCGTAGGACGGGTAGTGGCTGCTAAAATCCATAATTTGGGCAAATCGCTCTCAGTTTGGCGTGACCCACTTTGTTTGGTCTTACGCCGCTGGTCTTCTTGCAACCACAATAACTTGAGCAAGCAACTCCGCATCTCTTGCCGCGACGGTGGATTGCGAAACGGTTCCAACAGACAGGCAGTCTTTGTGATTTGAGTGAGCAAGCCAAAATCGAAATGAGCATTGTTGTTTGTCTCGGCAGGCACGAACCAGACATCAACAAACTTAGATTCACCGGGTACTTCCAGGTTGCGCTGCACCATCCCCAACGGTTGCAGAAATTCCTCCAGGTATTGTTTGGCTAGTTGGTCAAACCGAATGCGGGTCATGCTTGAGCACAAATGAAGTCAGTAACCTCATTAAACATCATCGCCAAAGATGTAAAGTCACTGCTTGTCCGCTTGGCACTGAATCTCTAAGTTATTCATTTCCCATGCTTAACCATGCTTCTAAGTCAGCACAAGTTGAAAAGTCTAATAATGCTTCACCTAGTTGTTCCAGTTGGTCTATGGATAACTGGTTGATTTGCGATCGCATTTCTTCTGGAACCTCACCCACTCGACGAGAGAGCAATCGCAGGATCAGCGATCGTTCCCCTTGCTCAATCCCTTGCTCAATCCCTTGCTCAATCCCTTGCTCAATCCCTTGTTGCTTAGTTTGTTGTTCCCACTCTAGATACACTTGCGATAATGTCGTCATCAAGTTTGCCT
>Ga0224723_1000360_pt1 | contig 32053 bp, 33 predicted proteins | sample Balambano_FR2_Me_FD_161647 | JGI IMG/M metagenome (GOLD analysis project Ga0224723, IMG submission 161647) | Freshwater sediment microbial communities from Lake Towuti, South Sulawesi, Indonesia - Balambano_FR2_MetaG | ecosystem: Environmental > Aquatic > Freshwater > Lake > Sediment | place... | reverse complement strand
CCCTCCATGTCTCCACCAACACCTTTCCCCCAGTCCTCCCGCCTTATTTTGATAAGCTGGGGTGGCCAATCCAGAGAAAACCCCTCCAAGTTATGCACAGGTTACTATCAGGATCGCTGAGCGTTGATCATTTAACCGTTGAAATTGCGGGTCTGCCAAAACCCTTACGGGGCTGCAAGCTCGTTCAACTGTCAGATTTGCACTATGACGGCTTGCGGCTTTCAGAGCGACTGTTGGCAGAGGCGATCGCTGCCACGAACGCAGTCCAACCCGATCTGGTAGTGCTGACTGGCGACTACGTGACCGACGACCCAACCCCAGCCCGCGCCCTTGCCGTGCAGTTACAGCAACTTCGCAGCAGCGCTGGCACCTACGCTGTTTTGGGCAACCATGATATTGTGCCTGCGGGTTCGCAAACCGAAATTACAAATGCATTTGCCGAAGCCGAAATTCAAGTGCTGTGGAATCAGATTGGCTATCCGTTTGGGACAGAGCTACCACTGGTCGGGCTTGCCGACTTTTGGTCAAGGGACTTTGACCCTGCCCCCGTGATGAATCGGCTCGACCCCGCCACCCCGCGCATCGTCCTGTCTCACAACCCAGACAGCACCGTTTATCTTCAGCCTTGGCGGGTAGATCTCCAGCTTTCGGGACACACACACGGTGGTCAGGTAGTGATTCCCGGACTGGGCCCCATTCCCACCTGGTATCAGGCTGTGCGGCGTTACGTTCCTAAACCGCTGCGCCGCTGGATTCCCTATATGCGAGAAGACTGCTACAAAGTGGTGCGCCACTGGGAATGGGCCCAGGGCTTTCATCAGGTTGGCTCCAATTATCTGTATGTCAACAGGGGCTTGGGCACCTACCTACCTGGACGGCTGTTTTGTCGCCCAGAAGTGACCGTGATTACGCTTGCAGAAAAGGCGATCGCCTTTAGCGAGTCCGATTCCCCTAATCCAGTGAACAGACCGCTAAACTCAAAGGGAAGGCTCTCTCCCACTGCCTAAACTCCAGCCCAGTCAAGTCCAACCCAGCTTTGCAATTAGCTTGATGCAAACCACTTCTACAACATCTGTCCCCTCTGATTCGCCAGCAGCAGACCTGATTACGGTTGGCTTTCACGCCCTCTCCGACCCTCTGCGGATGAAGGTATTAGATTTACTGCGAGAGCAAGAGCTTTGCGTTTGTGAACTGTGTGACTCTATTGGAGTTAGCCAGTCCAAACTGTCTTTTCATCTCAAGACGCTTAAAGAAGCTGCCCTCGTGCGAACCCGCCAGGAAGGACGATGGATTTACTACAGTCTCAATCTGACTCAGTTTGTGGTGCTAGAGCAACATTTGGCAGAATATCGCCGATTTAGCCAAATTTTACCTGCTCGTCCCTGTGCGTAGACCCAAACTTCGGTAGGGGCGAACGGCCTTCGCCCCTACTCCTACAAATGAGTTGGACAATCCTAATGCAGCATTTGCTCGTTCCCAAGCCCTAGCTTTAAGCAGAAACTAGCGATATCACCGTTAGACCGCTAGCTCAGCCAGAATATCACTGGCATGGGTATCTGTCTTAACGGTGCCGTAGACTTTAGCAATTTTGCCCTCGCCATCGATAACATAAGTGACGCGCTTAGAATAGCCGCCGCCGTCTACGTCATAGGCTTTGGTCATCGCTCCATCTACGTCAGCCAGGAGCGGAAAAGGCAGGCTGTATTTTTCGGTGAACTTTTGGTGAGACGCTTCATCATCCATGCTCACCCCAAATACGGTAATGTCTTTGCCCTGATAATCGGCGTAATAATCCCGAAAGCCACAGGCCTCTTTAGTGCAGCCCGGTGTATCGTCTTTAGGATAGAAATACAGAACGACGGTTTTGCCAGCGTAGTCGGAGAGTGAAACCGTACTGCCGTTGGTGTCTTTGACGGTAAAGGCGGGAGCCGTTGTGCCAACTGATAAAGGCATGGGTTTTTCCTGCTATTGCATTGTTCGTTACAGATTGTAACTGCAATTTTGGTGCTGCGATCGCCCCCCCGCGTAAAGATGTGCGACAACTGCTTGATATTGACAGCCAGCTTTTTATAATTTTGTAGTAAATGCTACAGAATATTTTCTGTTTATGGCTGAGTTGCCGCAGTTCCGACAAAGTGTTAAGGGACTGGTAGGCGAGATGGCGTTGCCCTACAGGGCCGCTTATTTTTCCTTACTGAGAGACACAAATATGCAGTTAGACTTTTGCCCAGTAAAGTATGATGTCCAATCTCGCTGGTGTGACCTTCCCAGGAATGCTTATGATTGGCGTGTTCAGCATTCAGAAGTTCCCCGACCAGAGTTTCAAGCGTCTACCTGGGTGCAGCTATTAGAACTTCCTAATCCCTTCAGCTTTGATGAGGCACTTTTGCTGTGTCAGCATTCGGGCGATCGCTGGCTAGCGTGGGTTCCCGACCACGGCGAAATTTTGCTGCACGAAAACCAGTTTTGCGCCGTTTAGACCTGACAAAGCTACCCAGCGGCCATTGCTTCGACTGACTCGCCGCGCAGCAATCCCATAATTTCTTCCCTGTAGTCCTGAAACTTGGGCTGACGCTTGATGTGGTAGTCTCTCTGACTTGGCAAATCCAGCACGACTTCACGCAAAATAGTGCCAGGGCGTGAAGTCAAGACATAAATTCGCTGAGACAGAAAAACGGCTTCCTCGACATCGTGGGTAATCATGAAAATGCTGGTGCGCGTGCGTTCCCACACCTGAAGCAAAAAATGCTGCATCGTTTCCTTGGTTTGCACGTCGAGCGCTCCAAAGGGTTCGTCCATCAGCAGAATTTTGGGCTGGGAGGCAAGGGCACGGGCGATCGCCACCCGCTGTTTCATGCCGCCGGATAGCTCCTTGGGCAACGCTTTGGCAAACTGCGCCAGTCCAACCACATCCAGGTAGTAAGACACCCGCTGTCTGCGTTCCTTCTCAGGCATTCCCTGCAACTTCAGCCCAAACCCAACATTCTTGGCAACCGTCATCCAGGGATACAGCGTGTAGTGCTGAAACACCATACCCCGGTCTGCCCCTGGCCCCGTGACCCGCACTCCGTCTACCCGCACCTCACCTGCCGTTGGCGTTTCCAGTCCAGCGATCAGCCGCAACAGGGTAGACTTACCAGACCCCGACGCACCCACCGCACAAACAAATTCGCCCTCCTCAATGTGCAGATTAATGTTCTTCAGCGCAACAATCGGGCCATTTCGAGTCTGAAACTGTTTATGGAGTTGAGAGACTTCAAGGTGCATGGCTATGAGTTGGTGTGAGTTAGTTTAGGGTCATTAGTCATTGGTTGCTGGTTATTGATTATTTGCTGTTCACTCGTGACAGACAACAAATAATAAGTGACAAATTCACGTTGCCCAACGACAAGAAACTCTTAATAGCAGCCGAAACAGCAGGTCGATCGCCAAACCAATTAAACCAATCACAATCAGTCCAGCAAAAATTTCATCGGTTCTCAGAAACCGTTGAGCAATGCTAATTCGCTTACCCAAACCTTCCGTTGCGGCGACCAGTTCCGCTACGATGACCAGGTTCCAGGCTGAAGCCATGTTGACGCGATAGGCATCAATAATGCTGGGATAGATGTAGGGCAAAATCACTTGCAGTAAGACCTGTAAGCGTCTACCGCCCAGTGTATAGGTGGTTTCAATTAATTCTTTGGGCACGAACTTCACCGCATCCATAATCATCAGCGTGTTGAAAAATAGGGTACCAATGAAAATCAGCAGAATTTTAGGAACTTCGCCTAACCCAAAGTAGAGAATCAGGAGAGGAATAAAGGCGGGGGCTGGCATATAGCGAATGATGCCGATGATGGGTTCTAGGAGCGATCGCCAACTCGCAAACGACCCCATTAATACACCCAAAGGGACAGCAATAACTGCTGCTAAAAAGAAACCGCTAAATACCCGAAACGTACTGTAGGCAATGTCTGTAGGCAATATTCCTTCTGTCCAGAGGCGTTGTAGTGCTGCTAAAGTCCGTAGTGGAGTAGGCAGAAAGATTGCGTACACCTCGTAGTTGGCGGCAATATATTCTGAAACAATCCACCAGAGGGCGATCGGAATGGCGATCGACAAAACGATTAGCGTCCAGGACAAGTTTTTAGGAATATCTTCGGCAATTCGCCAAAACACACTAGGTGGCAACATTCTAGGTGCAGCAGAAACGTTTTCATGCCCAATAAATTCGCTAGATTGGCTCATTTGCTTTGCCTCAAGATTGCCTTTTGCTTGGTAGGTAGTAGGTGGCAGGCGGTAGATGGGGCACCCCCCATTCCCTCATCCCTCATCCCTCATCCCTCATCCCTCATCCTTCCCTTATCCCTTTCCCGCCTGCTCTGCATACGCTCTGACAAACTGGTCGTCAAAGAGATTGCTGACATCAGGAGCCTCTTGAATCAGTCCGCTTTCTACCAGGAATTGGCTGATTTGCTCAGCGGCATAGGGCAAAGAAGACATATCTGAACCGGGTTCAAATGTCTTGAGATTGTCCTCAATACTGAAGATGGTTGTGCCCTGGTCATATTCCTTGTACTCCTCGACCGACACACCCGCCCGCTTTGCCATTGTTTCAAATGCCTTGTCCTGATCGCCTTCAATAAATTCCAGCGTGGAAAACCAGGTATTGACAAGACCTTGCACATCTTCAGGACGCTCATCAACCATTTGACGAGTCACGACCAGATGATCGGGAATTGCACCGGGATAGTCCGCAGAGCTAAACAGCGTCTTGCTGCCTGGACGCTCCAAAGCCTGAGTAGTGAATGGCGCAAACACTCCAACTGCGTCTAGCTGACCTGCCGCAAACGCTGCCGCTGCCGCCCCCGTTTCTAACGGCTGAAAGTTAATATCTGCCTGGGTCATTCCAGCATCTTGTAACCCCAACAGCAGCAGAAAGTGATCGACTGTGCCCTCTTCTGCTGCAACTCGTTTGCCGCGCAGGTCTTCAATGGAGTTGATTTCCTCACTGACGATGATCATGTCGTTGCCCGTCGAGTTGTCGTTCACCAACACAATCACCTGATCTGAACCAGCAGCCACCGAACTAATCGTGTCGTTAAGTGTTTGGGTGTTTGCATCAAGCTGTCCGGCTGCCAGGGCGTTAATTGAATCGAGATAGCCATCAAACCAAGTCAGTTCAACGTTAACGTTATTTTGTTCAAACAAACCTTCTTCATCGGCGACTTGCCAGGGCATCCAACCGGGCCAGGCGCTGAAGCCCATCACGACAGGTTCTCCAGCAGTATCCGTGCTAGAAGTGGTTGTGGTATCGGCTCCGGGATTGGGCGCACAGCTTACTACAACAATCAAACCAAATAGAAAAGCAATTCCCCAAATCAATAGTTTGTGAATTCTCATTCAGGCTCCTTTGAAGCAAGTTGATAGTTAAATGAATGACAATGGATTTTGCTGATAGTTTTGCTAAAGAGGCAGCTTCTAGTTAGGGGTTTATCAAAATGTAGGTTGGGTGAAGCAGAGCGGAACCCAATGCTTACTGAATTCTGTTGAGTTACGCATTCGCTCTACCCAACCTTGCGTTGACTACGCTGATGTTAGATCTGGCAACTTAGATGCTATCTTTTCAGCAGAAGGGATTTGTGACTGTAGCCAATCAAACCAGGCGGTCAAGCCTTCCCCGGTTTTGGCAGAAACGGGAATAATCGTAACACCTGGATTCATCTGGCGGACGTTTGCAATGATCCGATTTACGTCAATTTCCAAATGCGGCGCTAAATCCATTTTGGTGATCAGTAAGCAATCTGCTTCTTGAAACATCACGGGATATTTCAGCGGTTTGTCTTCGCCTTCGGTGATGCTTAAAAGGGCAACTTTCGCGTGTTCTCCCACTTCAAATTCAGCGGGGCAAACCAGATTCCCGACGTTTTCAACCAGCACCAAATCAAAGTCAGAGGGGCTGTACTGATGCTCTAGTTGGTGCAGTCCACCTGCCACCATTTTTGAATCCAGGTGACAGGAACGACCTGTGTTAATTGCGATCACCGGAACGTTATGTTGACGCAGGCGATCGGCATCTAATTCCGTCGTCATGTCGCCCTCAATTACAGCAATTTTTAGCGTTTGGTTGAGCGCTGCCAGGGTTTTTTCTAACAGCACGGTTTTCCCTGCGCCGGGGCTGCTCATGATGTTGAGACAGGTGATTCCCCATGCGTCAAAGTGGGCGCGATTGTGTTCGGCTCCTTCCTGGTTGGCATGAAGCAGATTGATTTCCAGGGCCGCGTCAAAGGTTTGATGCATAGCTTTCCGTAGAGTCAGAACAGTATTCGATACGATTAATTTTTAGCTCTCGCCCTGAGCGAATGTCTTCCATTGGCGATTGACAATCAGGACAAGCGTACTGAATCCCAAGTTCGGGGCGATATTCTTGCTGGCAGTGGTGACAAAAGGCAATCAAAGGGGTTTCTTGAATCACCAGTTTGGCAGCTTCTAAAAAGGTGTTTCGGGTTTGCACTTCAAAGGCAAACTGCAAGCTAACAGGTTCCACACAGGTAAACTGACCGACGGTGAGATGTACCTGAGAAATTTGGGGGCGTTCTGGCTGCGCTTCCCACCAATTTCGCACGGTTAGAATTAGTGCTTTTGTCATATCGGTTTCATGCATAGCAAAAGTCCAAAATTTGCTGCCGTTCTTTTCAGATGCAAGTTGGTGAAGCGAATACGGAATAACCTCGTTGCCAAGCTAACCTCGTTGCCAAGCTCCAGCTTGGCAATGCAGTCAAGGAAGCTCCAGCTTCCTGAGATGAAGGAGACGAGTCCCACGGGCGGCTGCAATTGAGTGGTTCCTTGCTAGTGCAGGAAGCTGGAGCTTCCAGTCCGTCATTACCAAGCTGGAGCTTGGTAACGAGGCGGAATGCCCTCATCCCTCATCCCTCATCCCTCATCCCTTCCCTAGCTCCACTCCACTAGTTCGGGCTGAGCTTCTGGGTGGATGTAGGCGGGTTTTTGCGATCGCGGCAGTTGTCCCGACAGCACGAGATGCGCCATCGTGTCACAGATGACTCGCGTAGCCATGAGGGAGGTAATGTCGCTGATGTCGTAAGGTGGAGAGACTTCGACCACTTCTAGTCCACAAACGGGCGCTTTTTGGACGATTTTACGGAGCAGGTAAAGGGCTTCACGGGGTAGCAGTCCGCCAGGTTCGGGCCAGCCTGTGCCAGGGACAAAGCCCGCATCAATGCAGTCAATGTCAAAGCTGATGTAGACGCAATCGGTGCCGTCAAGGGCGCGTTCCAGGGCAAAGTCTACGGCGGCATCCAGACCCATTTCGGTAATGTCGGTGACGGTGAGAATGTTGGTGGCGCGATCGCGGCATACTTTCACCCCCTGGCGCGGCACCTGCCAGCCGCCAATCCCAAGCTGTACCAGGTTTTTAGCGGGCGCGTTCTTCATGTTAGTAGCGTGAAACCAGGGACAGGTGTGCATCCGCTCATCCAGGTCGGTTTCCTGGGTATCTACGTGGCGATCGAAGTGAATGATCCCGACTTTTTTGTCGCCTAAATGGCGACACACGCCACGCACCGTTGGAAACCCGATTGAGTGATCGCCACCCAGGATGATCGGAAAGGCACCAGAACTGAAAACGTGGGCAACACCTTTAGAAATCTGGTCAAACGACTTCTCGTTGTTGGCGGGAATGGTGAAAATGTCGCCCACATCGCAAAGGGTAATCTGTTCGCGCAGGTCGATGCCTAGCTCAAAGTTGTAGGGCGTGTAAAGCGCAGAAATGCGGCGAATTCCCTGTGGCCCAAACCGAGTACCGGGGCGGTAAGTAGTACCGGAATCGTGCGGCACACCCACGATCGCCACGTCATATTCCCCCACCTTTCGCACATCTTCCAGGTAAGGCGCTTTGAGGAAGGTGTTGATCCCAGCGTAGTGAGGCAGTTCGCCGCGAGAAAAGGTGGGAATGGAGCGATCGCGAATACTTTCAGCCGCCTCTAGCCCAAACTCCAGTCCTCTAGAAACCTCCTGCTGCCACCCCGTCATAGGTAATTGGGCTTCCCGTTCTAGGGCGTGTTGAGCCTGCGTTTGAGGCTGCTGTCCGTTAGATGGACTTTGAAAGAGAGGATCATCCGTCATGATTAATCACCCAGAAATCGTTGAATTATGCCAATTTCATGACCGTCCTGGGCTTTGCTTCTCAGTCGAACTGCAAAGCAAAGCCCAGGAGACAGTCTCAGCCAATAGACTGCTTCTCCCGGGCTTTTATCCCGCCGTGTGGCTAGCTGACAGTTCTCAAACAGAACTTTCAAAAGCTAACTGGCTTCTCTCGGACCAGCCATCCGGATTACAACCGAACCGGAACCCTAGAAGCAACCTAATTGGAGACTGATTTGATTTTTGTGTAGATGCGGGCAAAGTGCCCGCATCTACACAAAAATCTGAACACTCTTCCTAATTGTTTCCACTAACTCCAACGGAGGGAACCCTATTCAGGAACCCGTTAAAATTCGGTTTCCAAATCGGCTTACCTCTGCTCAAGACCCGAAGCAATGCAACTCAAGCGCCAATAGAACGCCTCTTTGCTCTGCTGACGAATCTTTCAAGTGCTTAATAAGAGAGTTACCAATGGAGCTAAATAAAAAATGTGATGAGCGCTACTAAAAAATATGCGGTCGAGCAAAACCCTTGATTTTTGTCTTCAATTAACTGCTTTGGACTTGCCCATAAGCTGCTGATAAAGCCTGGATAAGGTGCGATCGCCCCAAAAAAACAGCATAAGACAGCATAAGATAGACAAGAATGTAAATTTTTAAGCTTTGCTTTATAGCTCTGCGCCTTCCTATAACCAGTTTCAACCGTTCCAATGCCCCCACTCCAATCCAGCAGTGCCCAGTCAATCCGCTATTCCCGTCGTGCAGTTGAGCGAGCAGAGCAGGCAGTCAGGTGCGCTCCCTTTCAGCTTTATTTGTTTGTCACAATGCGTCAGCAGAGCGTTGAGTTAAAGGCGATCGCCGGACAACCTGGCATCCAAAACCGCTATACCCATCGCCCCCTGCCCGAATTAGTAGCAGAAAATGATTTACTTTGGCTGATTCAAACTGGGTTGCTGCGAAGAGAAGTAGACGGACAGGGCTTAACCGATAGCTTTCGACTTACACCACTAGGGCGGCAACTGGTCGAAAGGTGGCAGCGCCAGGGTGATAATCTACCTGCACCAAGTCTGCTCGATCGCTTACAGAATGCCTGGAATCGCTGGGTACGCTTACCAGATTGGATACGATAGCTGCCTTCAATCAGCTTGAGTCTCTCAACTAGCTCAACTGGCCCAACTCTGGCTCAAATATTTATCTCGAATATAATGACTGGTCGAGGGACCGCGTTAAAGCGTCCAAACGTTCATCTTTCATATCAGCCATCCCCTCGTTCGGCTTTGCCCGATCGCCAGGGACTTCTTGGAGGTTTTGCATGAAAGCCATCATGGTTGTCGGGACAACATCCCACGCTGGGAAATCGCTCTTAACTGCGGCGCTATGTCGAATTTTGTGTCGCCGGGGCTGGCGAGTGACCCCGTTCAAAGGGCAAAATATGGCGCTCAATGCCTATGTCACTGCTAGCGGTGGCGAAATTGGTCATGCTCAAGCGGTGCAGGCCTGGGCCGCTGGAGTGACTCCTCGCGTTGAGATGAACCCCATCCTGCTCAAACCTCAGGGCGATATGACCTCTCAGGTTGTGCTAAAAGGTAGAGCCGTAGGCAGAGTTGGCGCGGCTGACTATTACGAACAGTATTTTGAACCGGGCTGGCAGGCGATCGAAGAATCTCTAGCGCGTCTGGGAGAAGAATTTGATCTGGTCATTTGTGAAGGGGCTGGTAGTCCGGCTGAAATCAATCTGAAGCATCGCGACCTGACCAATATGCGCGTGGCTCGTCATCTTAATGCACCCACATTACTCATTGCCGACATTGAACGAGGCGGTGTTTTTGCCCACATCGTCGGTACCCTGGAACTGCTAGAACCGGAAGAACGGGCATTGGTCAAAGGAATTGTCATTAACAAATTTCGAGGACAGCGATCGCTTCTGCAATCGGGCATTACCTGGCTGGAAGAGCGCACCGGAATTCCCGTTATTGGTGTGGTTCCCTGGCTCGACCATGCGTTTCCGGCAGAAGACTCTCTTTCCCTGCTTGAGCGGAATGCCAGTCCTGCCAGCAGCGAAATCAACATTGCAGTGATTCGCCTACCCCGAATCTCTAACTTCACCGACTTTGATCCATTAGAATCCGAGCCAAGCGTCTCAGTCCGATACATCGGCTTAAAAGATTCATTGGGCTACCCTGATGCCGTCATTCTTCCCGGCTCAAAAACAACCATCGCCGACCTGATCATGATGCAGCGCACGGGTATGGCAGAGGCGATCCAAAACTACGCTGCTGCCGGGGGAACCGTCATGGGCATCTGTGGCGGCTTCCAAATGATGGGTAGAATGCTGGCTGACCCAGAAGGCATCGAAGGTCAAGAAGGTCGTTACAAAGGGCTAGGATTGCTGCCCCTGAAAACGGTAATTACGGGGCAGAAAGTTGCTCGCCAACGCCTGGTTACGTCCAATTTTCCTCAAACAGGTTTACCCGTCACGGGGTACGAAATTCACCAGGGGCGCAGCCATTTATTAGACCTGGATACACCTGACAGTGAAGGAACATCTTTCCAACCCCTGTTTGATGATGTCAATTTAGGCGTAGTTGACTCAACCCAATCGATTTGGGGAGCTTACCTGCACGGCATTTTTGATAACGGCCCCTGGCGACGCGCCTGGTTAAACCGCTTGCGTCAGCAGCGTGGGCTGAAATCACTGCCAACGGGTATTTCAAACTATCGAGAACAGCGGGAAGCCATGTTAGATTCCTTGGCTGATGTGGTTGAATCTTACATTGACCTAACGCCCATCATGCCCTATCTGGGTAAATAGATTTCAGGGTTTTACTATGAGCGTTTTAATTCGATTTCTGCCTGACGATGTTTCTGTCGAGGCTGAGGTAGGAGAACCATTGCTGCAAGTGGCAGATCGGGCAGGGCTAACGATTCCTACGGGGTGCCTGATGGGTTCCTGTCATGCCTGTGAAGTGGAAGTGGAAGGCGGTGATACCGTTTGTGCCTGCATTACCGCTGTACCATCTGGGCGGCAGCAGATTACGATTAATTTGTCTGTTGATCCGAGTTGGTGATCAGGTCATTGGTTTTGGAGAATCGGTTGAAAAAACAGGTTAAGCGGGTGGCGATCGCCCTGGGTAGCAATATCGGGGATTCTTCTGCCATCCTTAAATCTGCACTGGATATTCTTGATCACACCCCCGGCATCACCCTCCAGGCAGCGTCACACTGTTATCGCACAGTTGCGGTTGGGCCGCCGCAGCCCGATGTGTTGAATGCCTGCGCGCTGCTGTTGACCACTCTAGAGCCGCAGGACTTGCTGAATACTCTATTGCAAGTTGAGGCAGAGTTTGGGCGAGTCCGGCAAGAGCGTTGGGGACCGCGATCGCTCGACCTCGATTTGCTCCTATTTGACGACCAGATCTTACAGCAGCCCGACCTGCAAATCCCCCATCCGCGTATGAACCAGCGGGCCTTCGTACTGGTGCCCCTTGCCGAAATCGCTGCCGACTGGGTTGAACCTGTATCTGGGAAAGCGATCGCCGAACTGCTTCAGCACGTAGACTGCTCTGGGGTTAAAGAAGTTATCTGAACCAATAATTAATGACCAATGCCCCTCAGAGATAGCCATGTTCTGCTAAAAACTCTGAATTTACTTCATTAGCAGCAGGCTGAATCAGGGTTTCTAAGTCGGCGATCGCCTTTCCTGTCTGATCTCCGCCTAGCCGCAAAAACTTTTCTACATACTTTCCCAGGACATCACCCTCTAGATTGACCGCATCATTCAGCTTGAGATAGCGCAAATTCGTTTCAGCATAGGTCAGCGGAATTACCGCCACCTTAAACCAGGTGCCCTCCAAGTTACAGTCCGCAACGGTCAGGCTGACTCCGTTCACCGCAATGCTGCCTTTGGTTACGATGTAGCGCGACACTCGCAGATCAGACACGGTAAAGCTGATCTCCCAGGAGGTTGCCGTTTGCACTGACGCTTGCAGATAGCCTACCCCGTCTACGTGCCCGGTGACAAAATGCCCGCCCAGCTTGCTGCCTACCCGCAAAGAGGCTTCCAGGTTAACGTAAGCATCGCCCTCTAGCTGTCCCAGCGTAGTCCGGTAAAGCGTTTCAGGAGAAGCAGCAGCGATAAATCCGTTTGCCAGAATGCGGGTCACGGTGAGGCACACGCCATCGACCGAAATACTGTCTCCGATCGCCAAGTCGGTCAAAAACCATTCTGGGGCAGTTGTAGCGCAGGAAATTTGTAGCTGATCTGCTCCCAGCGAATGAATTGTGCCTGTCGTTTGAATCAGTCCTGTAAACACAGCTTTAGGTCCGCTTAGTTCATACCTGTAAAAAATTCGCAAAAACCTTGAATTAACTTCAAAGCCTTTTCACCTTGTCCATCCTGATTTCAGCGTCTCGATCCCGGAACCTGTTCTTGGTGCTATCCCCCCATAAGACTGATTTGATTTTTGTGCAAAGGTGAGCAGAATGCCCGCCTTTACACAAAAATCTGAACATATCCATCCTAGATTTGCATCGTGATCTTTTAGTCAAAGCTTCAGATTTTTGGCTACGGATCAAGGCAAGATCAGGGCATACTGGAGTTCAGTAAAACTCATATAGTGAAGCTCATGTAGGGGGAATTGGTTAGCTGGATCTGAACAATCTTGGGCATTGAGTAAAATTACTTATTCTTTGTTCTGATAATTTTGACCGCAAAGGATATAACGGTAAGTGTCCAGCTATAACCCGTACTCTTTGTCAGGCTAAATGTTACGTCTATCTGTCATTATGGATTCACTAACCCCAGTTTATCTGTTTGAGTTGAATCGTCTTTGCTCAATGGATTCTAGAGGCTAAGCCAATGATTGAAATGAAAGTCGCTGGAATTGCCCTGGATGCAGCAACCCGCAGCCCAATCGTGCTTTTAAGGGATGCTTCAGACCGTCGCCAGCTACCTATCTACATCGGACAGGATCAGGCAAGGGCAATTATCAACGCGCTGGAAAATCAGGCTCCGCCCCGTCCGCTCACTCACGACCTGATTGTGAACCTCCTGGAAGAGTGGGATATGGCTCTGGAGCGGGTGGTGATTCACTCTTTACAGGACAATACCTTTTACGCCATTTTAACGGTGCGTCAGGGCGAGAATAAGAAGGAAATCGATGCTCGTCCCAGTGATGCGATCGCCGTTGCTCTGCGTACCAAAAGCCCCATCTGGGTAATGGAAGAAGTCGTTGCAGATGCCTCGATTCCTGTTGATCGAGATGCAGACGAGGCTGAGCGGCAAGCCTTTCGCGATTTTCTCTCCAATCTGCGCCCAGAGGACTTTACCCAAAGAGGGCGATACAGCAGCGGCGAAGCATAGGTTCACTGAGATTCAATGCGCTATCGTCGCTTCGGTCAAACAAACCTGAACATTTCTATTTTCTCCCTGGGAACGATGCGCTACTTGGCTTCTGAGGAGAATGCTCGTCTGACGGTTGAGCGATCGCTCTCTTTAGGCATCAACCACCTGGAAACCGCTAGAGGCTACGGCAAAAGTGAGCAGTTTTTGGGCAGAGCGCTAGTCGATCTAGGCATTTCTCGCGCTCAGGTTCACATCACCAGCAAAATTCCCCCGACTGCCGACCCGGAAGCAATGGTACGCGAAATTGACGATTCTCTCGCCACTCTGGGCACAGACTATCTAGATTGCCTTGCCATTCATGGCTTAAATACTGACGAGCATCTCGCCTGGGTTCAGTCCCCGGACGGCTGCATGAAGGCGGTGGAGCGGGCGATCGCCGCTGGCAAGGTACATCACGTTGGCTTTTCGACCCACGCGCCGCTGGAGATAATTTTGCAGGCGATCGCCACTGACCAGTTTGAGTTTGTCTGCCTTCACTACAACTATTTCTTTCAGCGCAACGCCCCTGCCCTGGAACTCGCCAGACAAAAGGACATGGGCATTTTCATTATTTCGCCAGCCGACAAAGGCGGAATGCTCTACACGCCGCCACCAACGCTCTTAGAACTGTGCCAGCCTTTCTCGCCGCTGGAGCTAAACTATCGGTTTTTGCTCAGCGATCGCCGCATTACTACCCTCAGTCTGGGGCCAGCGAATCCAACTGAGCTAGACCAACCGTTGGCAGTCAGCGATCGAGACGGGCCACTAGCACCGCTAGAGTTTGAAGCACTGGAACGGCTGCAAGTTCGCCAGGCTGAAGTGTTAGGGAGCGATCGCTGTAGTCAGTGCTATGCCTGTCTACCCTGCCCAGAGGCGATCAATATTCCCGAAGTGCTGCGTTTGCGAAACCTGGCTGTGAGCTACGACATGACAGATTTTGGGCGCTACCGTTACGGGATGTTTGAGAATGCGGGGCACTGGTTTCCGGGGAGGAGGGGCGATCGCTGTACCGACTGTGGCGAGTGTTTACCGCGATGTCCTGAACAGCTTGACATTCCGATACTGCTGCGAGACACGCACGAGCGGCTAAAAGGAAAGTCTGGGCGGCGGCTCTGGGGGGAATGATAGCGTAAGGTATGGACGGATTTCTAAATCTCAACAAACCTGCGGGGCTGACTTCCCACGATTGCGTCGCAAAAGTGCGGCGATTGCTCAAGCTCAAGCGAGTTGGACATGGTGGCACCCTCGATCCAGCAGCTACGGGCGTTTTGCCGATCGCCCTGGGAAGAGCGACCCGTCTGCTGCAATTTTTGCCTGGAGACAAAGCCTATTGCGCGACAGTTCGCTTTGGCATGAAGACAACTACAGACGATTTAGAAGGCGAGATTCTCACGGCTGTACCTGCGCCAACCCTGACTCTAGAGCAAGTTAAGCAAGCGTTACCTCAGTTTCAGGGCAAGATTCAGCAAATTCCGCCCAGCTATAGCGCCATTCAGGTACACGGCAGGCGGTTATATGAATTGGCTCGATTAGGCGAAGCGGTAGAGGCTCCCATTCGCACGGTTGAAGTGTTTCAAATGGATCTACTGGACTGGCGACCGGGTGATTTTCCCGAATTGAAGGTAGCGATCGCCTGCGGTGCGGGGACTTATATTCGGGCGATCGCTCGTGACCTCGGTGATTTCTTAAATACGGGCGGTACACTGGCATCTCTGACCCGCACGGTTAGCAGTGGCTTTCACCTGGCAGACAGCCTGACCCTTGATCAGCTAGCTGAGCAAATTCAGCAGGAAGCTTTTTGCCCCATCTTGCCTGAACTGGCTTTAGAGCATTTACCTTCAGTCACTTTGGCAGCACCAGAAGGCAGGCGCTGGTGTCAGGGGCAGCGAATTTGCTTAGAGCAAAACCCGACCATGACAGAAATCTGTCGCGTACACCACGAAAACGGTCTTTTTTTAGGGGTTGGTCGGATGATTGGGTCAGAAGATGACCCATTAGAAGACAGTTCTCCAGCAAACAGGCTAATCTTGACTGCCCAAGTCGTGCTTGTGCCTGAAGAATAGGGGCGATCGCCCTTACAAAAGTCCACCTATCGATTCAGTCTCGTTCTGGCTTCCTGCTCAAGATCTGGGGCACTAATACGGGTATTTAGCGTACAAGCCCATGTAAGCCCCATAGAGAATCAGACCAAGCGCAACGATGCCCAATAGCCAGGGGCCGTAGGGCTGCTGAGCCAGCGTTTCCAATGCGCCGCCAACCCCTCTTGCCTGCTCCGGGTTTGACTGACGTGCCGCCACCATGAGAAAAATCCCAATGATGGTATAAACAATTCCTCTGGAAGTGATGCCAACTCTGCCAAACCAGGTCGCTGCTTTGCGTTCAGCCTGGCTCATTTCCCTAATTTTGAGTTCCTTACAAAACTTGGCACTGAACGCTTCATAGAAGAAGTAAAAGCCCAGCCCGATCACAAATGCGCCGCCCAGACCAACTAGCCATTGTCCAAATGGCTGAGAAAGAATTCGGGCTGTCCAGTCTTGAGCCGACGAATCCCCACCCTCGCTGCCGCCTGCCGCCGCACCAGCAGCAAGTTTGAGGGCAGAAAATGCTAGTCCTGCATAAATTAAGCCGCTAGTCGCATAGCCTAGCCGTTTAGCAATTCCTTTCGCATCTGAGCCAATCCCTTCTGGGTCGAGAACTGCTTCAAGTAAGCGCCACAGAACATACCCAGCCAAACCGATCGCAATCAAGGCAAGCAAAATTTGTCCAAACGGCTGCGCCACAATGGACTGCAACGCGCCCTGGGGGTCGGTGGTTTCCCCTCCTGCGGTAAAAGCTGCCTGAGCGGCCAGAATGCCGATGATAGCGTAGACAACTCCTTTGGCCGCAAAACCAAATCGGGCAAACCGCTCGATCCAGTCTGAGGAATCAGAGGCATTAAAAGATGGCTGTGTCATTAAGCTAAGGTGAAGTCCTGCAATGCAGACTGTCACCTAAATGAATTAGGTAATGCATCTATCTAGAGCCAGACCTATCGGAAAACCTTAGAATTTTCCGCGCTGAGTCCATAGTGCTTAAATTTTTCTAGAAAACTAGAAGAGATAGCTTGCTTTTCGCCTATTTCAGTGTTTTGAAACAGAACGGTAAAGGCTCCTGCTCCCAGTCCATTCTGAGGAAACATCCGGTAGCAGGGAAAATCTGATAGATGAGATTGAAAGTCCTGTAGACGGGGAATTGCTACAGGTTGAAATTTCGGAAACTTTTGCAAAAGCCACTCACTGACCTGCTCATTTTCTTCGGGTGAGTAGGCACAGGTCATGTAGGCTAAATAGCCTTGAGGGGCAACCAGTTGAGCAGAGTTGGCTAAAATCCTTTTCTGCCGATTGGCGTTTTTATTAATGTTAACGGGATGGAAACATCCAGGTGCTTTTTCACCTTTTGCAAGTAAAGATTGACCTGTACAAGGTGCATCTACGATCACAACTTCAGCGGTTTGAGGGATTTCTTCTGCAAAAATTTTAGAGTCAAGGCTAAGTACAATTCTTTCGGCGGTGTGCTGACTAAACGTTCCTGAAACGGAACATCGCTTTAAGTTAGAAGTTAATGCGCCAATTCTTTTGCCAATTACTTCGTTGCTGATTAAAGTTTTGGGCTGCAAGGATCTCAGGGCAAACAGGCTTTTGCCTCCCGGTGCAGCACACATATCAATTACTAAATTAATCGGCTGAATCGATTGAGGAATCGCTAATAGTGACGAGGCTGCGAAGACGGAAGAAAAGTCTAAGCAGTAGTAATATCCCTGGTTGTGTAGGGGATGTTTTCCTGGCTTTTCGTGAGCGGAAAGGCGATCGACAAAGGCAGGTTGCCAGGCGAGGGGTGGGGCGATCGCAAAGGGTAATTCTGGGCGATCGCGACACCACAAAATGCAAGAGTAATCTGGCTGCGGCTGTATCAAAGCCTCAACAAATCGTTCTTGCTCTGATGGGTCTGAAAATAGCCGCCGACTAAACCTTAAAAGTAGATTAGACACCGATCTGCCGGGTGAATGTGATCCAGCATACAAAGACATTTGCTTATATTAGAGCTACCCTTCCACCTATTTAGAGTGTTTAGCACAATCAACATTCTGCAATATGGGCAAGCTCAAACAGACTTCTCAACCCGCGTTTAAGCGTACTGCTCGTTTTCAGTCACTCAGTTTTGTGACCCATTCTACTGCATGGGTCAGGTTGATTTTTCTAGCCATCTTGGGCGGCTTGAGTGTTGGTCTGGTGCTGGCGATCGCTTGGGGAGTGGTCAATCGCACTCGCGTTCACCGTCTGACTCTGGCGGCGGGCGATGTAAACGGAGAGAGCTACATTCTCAGCAAAGCGATTGAGCAGGTTGTAGAAACTTACCATTCCAACATTGAAATTGAGGTGCAGGCGACCGGAGGCACCTCAGACAACCTTGATCGATTAGAAGAGGGCGAGGCGCAACTGGCTACAGCCCAGGCAGACGTAGCGGTAGGGCCTTCAGCCCGAACCATTGCCGTACTTTACCAAGACTTATTTCAGCTGGTCGTTAAGGAAAATTCTGGCATTGAAGAATTTGTCCAGCTTCGGGGAACGCGCATTGGCTTGCCCCAAGAAGGCGGACAGTTTCGCTCCTTTTTAGAAGTTGCAGATCACTACGGTCTGGGAAGGGAGGATTTTGAGTTTCTCGGTGAAAATGACCAGGCAGCCAGTCAAGCGTTTCAACAAAATCAGGTGATTGCGGTATTTCGGGTGCGTGCCCCAGGCAATCAGGCGATTCTGAATTTGGTGCAGGAATATGACGGGCGAATTCTGCCGATTGGGCAGGCAGAAGCTATGCGAATTAAGCATCCTGCCTTTGAGCCTGCGGTGATTCCACAGGGCGCTTATAAGGGCAGCCCGCCACCCATGCCAACTGAGGATTTGCCGACGATCGCCGTTGATCGTACATTGCTGGTGAGCGATCGCGTCAATCGTCAGGTCGTTCAAGACATTACAGCGACCATTAACGAGCGCCGTCAAGAGATAGCCGAAGCAATTCCAGAGACATCAGGTGAGGTTAAACCCCTGGTTGCGAGTATCGATCGCCCGACTACAACAGGCGGGACGGGGGTGCCGCTGCATCCGGGGGCGATCGCCTTTTACGAACGGGACGAACCTTCTTTTGTCCAGGAATATGCTGACTTTTTGGCGCTTTTGCTCACGATCGCTTTATTGTTAGGCTCTTGGGTCATACAACTCAAATCCTGGATTGAGCGAGGCAAAAAAGAAGTTGCCGATGATTACGTCACTTCAGCAATTGAAGCCATGAAAGAGGACGGCAGTGACCTTGACGAGAAGCAAAAGCAGCTTGATCACACCTTTGCCCAGGCAGCCGATGCGCTGATCGCTGAAAGAATTTCGCAGGAGTCCTTCCGAACCTTTAATGAAGCCTACAAAACGGCTAGAGAGGCAATCGATCGGCGCAAACAGGTTGCCCAGCAGAGTCAACGGGAAATTTCAGACGGCTACATCGGTGATTTGATTGCGCTGATGCAGGATAACCAGAGAAGCCACGATGTGATTCAAAAAGACCTGGATCGAATTTTTAGAAAAGCATCAACGGCTCTGGTGGAAGGCAAAATTTCACAGGAATCTTTCCGAACCTTTGTCGAAGCTTACAATGCTACACGAGTGGCGATCGCCCACAAAACATCGCAACAGCAGACCTCCTCACCCGTAACGATTGCACCAGGAACCGTCATGCCAGGAACCACTGCACCGGGAACTATAATTCCGCAAGAGCCATAAAGTTTGAAAGTTTTTGCCCTTGTGGATCAGGCATCTTACCTGCTTGATTTGGACGGGCAAGATGCCCATCCTACAGAGGGCTAGGGAAGTAGCCCCCACTAACGCTGCCGCTAAGCGTATGACTATAACTATAAAAATTGATGGGTTAACCCTCCTACCCCTACATCCCACTAACACCTTCGGTAAGCGAAAATAGAATCAAAACCATCTCGCCTTGCCTTGAGTCAATCCACGTCACCCAAATCATCCACAATGCAGTCCGGTTTGGCAAAAGTCAGACCGCAGGAATCTCACTTTAACCGCGCCCGCGTCAGTTTGCGACAGGCGCTTAATCGCTATAGCCAGTTTATTCGTTTGCCCAAACGGGGATCTGCCAGCATTGGGCTTCAGGCTGCGCTCAAGGCAAATTTAGACCAAATTTCTACAGCACTCGATAAGTTGAACCACAGTGTTTTTCGGGTAGCGGTGTTTGGGCTGGTGAGTCGGGGAAAGTCGGCGGTGTTGAATGCGCTGGTGGGGCAAAAGCTTCTACAAACAGGCCCGTTGAATGGGGTAACGCAGTGGGCGCGTTCGGTGTACTGGTCACCTCCGGTCGCAGGTGAACCTTTTCAAGTGGAACTGATCGATACGCCTGGGCTAGACGAAATTGGCGGACAGGCACGGGCAACGTTGGCGCGGGAAGTCGCACAGCAGGCTGACTTAATTTTGTTTGTGATTGCGGGAGACATGACCCGTACTGAATATCGGGCGCTGATGGAGTTGCAGCAGGCGCACAAACCGCTGATTTTGGTCTTTAATAAGACGGATCTTTACCCCGACCGCGATCGCCAAACCATCTACGAAAAGCTGCAAACGCTATTTGCCAGCAGTGGCGATCGCTATCGTCCAATTCTTTCTCCTGACGATATTGTGATGGTGGCTGCTGATCCCGCGCCCGTAGAAGTGCGGGTGGAATGGGAAGACGGGCGCGTTACCCATGAATGGGAAGCTCCACCACCCCAAGTGGATGAGCTAAAGCAAAAGCTGTTAGAGATCTTAAACCGAGACGGAAAATCGCTGTTAGCACTAAATGCATTGCGGCAGGCGAGAGAGTCAGAAGCGGCGATCGCCCACAAAACTCTGAAACTACACCAGGCAGAAGCCGAAGACCTGATCTGGCAATTTACCCGCTGGAAGGCGATCGCCGTTGCCGTCAACCCAATCGTGGTTCTGGACGTTGTAGGAGGCGCAGCAACTGATCTGGTTATGATCCGCTCACTCGCACGGCTATACGGCTTACCGATGACTCGCTATGAAGCAGGCAAACTGTGGAATACCATCGTTTGGAGTTCAGGCGGTCTGCTGCTGGGCGAGTTAGGCAGTGGGCTGTTGCTAGGAGCAGGCAAGAGCGGTGCGGCGATCGCTAGTGCATTTGATAGCGTTTCAGGGTTTGCGGCTTACACCGGAGCGGCGATCGCTCAAGCAAGTCTGGCAGGTTACGGCTCCTATCGCGTTGGCAAAGCTGCTCAGGTTTATCTGGAGCAAGGCTGCACCTGGGGCCCATTAGGAGCCAACACCGTGATTCAAGATATCCTTGAGCAAATAGAGCCAGATAGCGTTATTCATCGATTGCGTCGAGAATTAGGACAGTAGGGCACTTGCTCAGGGTGAAATCAGTCAGCGATCGCAGAACCTAAAGTCACAAAAATTAAAGTCGCAATTTAGAAGTGCAACAGTCCAGTACTGACAACTGCCAACCGCTCTAAACTTCAGGGGAAGAATCACATGGAGCAACATCAAGATCGATCCCACGACTACAGCAAGAATCTTGATAACTATGGCAAAACCCTTGCTGCCAATACGCTGTCTATTGCTGTATGGGTTGCGGCTTTAATTTCGGTAATCACAACCGGAGCCGTCACGCTAATCATTCACGGTTACGATGTGACTGATCCAGCGTCCTTGATGGGAATTCGCAGTACTAGAGAGCGGCTAGACCAGCTAGAGCAGCGCATGGCTGACCTGGAAGCCAACCTTCAGGGAAGCGATGATTCTTCCCTAGTTACAACTCTGGCAGACCTGCGGGCAGAGCAGCAGCGGCTTCAGCAATCAATTGACACAATGAGAACTGAGCAAGTGCGGCTTGAACGTCAGACCCGTTCAGCCGAAGACCGTTTAGCCGCTGTTGAATGCGACTTGATCCAGCACAACCTGCAAGCTTACGGAACGCGAGGACTGGAGCGAGGTGACTATCGCGTTGATCCGGCAACCTGTCAAGCGGATGCTGCCGAACCTGGGGAATCTAATTCTGCTCAGCCAAATTTTGATAGTTCACAACCCCGCCAGATTATTCCCGCTAACCCTAATCCGGCTAATTGAGGTGGGGATAAGGGGCGATCGCTCCTAGCCCCTAGCCCCTAAACATTAAACCGGAACAGCAGCACATCGCCTTCCTGCACCACATATTCCTTGCCCTCGCTGCGAACCAGTCCTTTTTCCTTTGCAGCGGACATTGAGCCATTTGTGACAAGATCTTGGTAGGCGACCGTTTCTGCCCGAATGAAGCCTCGCTCAAAGTCCGAGTGAATCACCCCGGCTGCTTGGGGCGCAAGCATTCCCGCCTGAATCGTCCAGGCGCGGGTTTCCTTTGGCCCAGTAGTAAAGTAAGTCCGCAGCCCCAGCAGTTCATAAGTCGCGCGAATCAGCGACTTTAGCCCACCTTCCTCAACGTCAAGGGAGGCAAGGAAATCTGCTCTTTCTTCTTCGGGTAGCTCGATTAACTCTGCCTCAACCTGAGCGGAAACCACCACTACTTGAGCGTTTTCTTGCGTTGCCAAAGTTCGCACCTGATCAACCCAGCTATTTCCCTCTGCCAGGTCGTCTTCAGAGACGTTAGCTGCGTAGATGATTGGCTTGCGCGTCAGTAGACCGAGCGGCTTGATCCAAACTTCTTCCTCTTCGTTGAGTGGCACTTGGCGGGCAGATTTGCCTTCATTTAGCGCGGCTGCCAGCCTTTCCAGCGTTTCCAGTTCTGCCTGACCTTCTTTGCTGGAACGGGCCGCCTTTCGCGTGCGTTCGATTCGTCGCTCAATCTGCGATAAATCTGCCAGCGCCAACTCCAGGTTGATTACCTCAATGTCACGTAGCGGATCAATGGAGCCAGAAACGTGAATGATGTCGTCATCCTCAAAGCAACGAACAACATGAACGATCGCATCTACCTCACGGATATTGGCGAGAAACTGGTTGCCCAGTCCCTCACCCTTGCTGGCACCCTTGACCAATCCGGCAATGTCCACAAACTCTACCCGCGTGGGCACAATTTCGGCCGACTCAGAAATCTTGGCTAAGACCTGTAGCCGCTCGTCTGGCACCGCAACCACGCCAACATTTGGCTCAATCGTGCAAAATGGAAAGTTTGCCGCTTGCGCTTTAGCGTTCGCAACCAGAGCATTAAACAGAGTAGATTTGCCTACGTTGGGTAGTCCGACAATCCCGGCTCTCAGCATATAGTTGAAGAAATCATAAGTCCAAAGTCCAGTTTTACAGGTTTTAGACCGGATCGGGTACTGCTGGCTGGGGAATTGGGGTGGGAATGGGCTGGGGAACTGGAGTCGGAATCGGTTCAGGAACCGGAGCAGGAATAGGTTGAGGAATAGGGGTAGGAATGGGTTCGGGCACTGGACTAGGAATCGGTTCGGGCACTGGATCAGGAGCAGGTTCAGGAACCGGGTTGGGTGTAGGGGACGGTTCCGGGATCGGAGGGAGAGGATTGGGATCAGGAATTGGTGAAGGGGGAAGCGGCTCTGTTCCAGGAATTTGTGGGCCGGGATCAGGGGTTGGAGTAGGGTAGATCAAGGGAGTTTGTTTCATCGCTCAGCCTTATCAGGGTAGGGGGCGATCGCCCTCTCTACCTCCCTCCAAAGAATGTAAAATCCATACTTCCTCTAAAAACGCAGTCTGCCTGTTGTAATTAGTTGCAGCCCACCCACCAGCGAAACAAACGCCAAGAAGAAAGTCCACAAGCTAGTAGGCTTCAGCACAACGTTGCCGCTAACGAAGACCAGCAAAATTCCTAGCCCAACCAAAACCCAACCCACGCCGCCTGCATTTCGGTTAAAGAAAAGCAGCGCTACAACGCCGCTAGTTACCGCTAAGACTGAACCCGCAGCGGAGATATCGCGCCACCAATAGGAGGCTGTTTGCGTGGTGAAAATGATGTTTTGCCCTAAAAAATAAATTCCAACTAGCAGTAGTGCTAATCCGATAAGTTTGAGTAGAAGCCGCATTGCCTGTGATAACGCTACTGCACAATTTTAGCCATGCAGGGGGCGATCGCCTCAAAACGGTATATTTCTAAATTCGCGCCAGTAAAGCTGCTCTGATATTTGTACCTGAAACCAGAGCCAACCTTTATCGTCTTGCCCAATTTCTAAAACAACCTGGTCAGGTTCGTCAGGACAATGGATTGTGGCTAGCCATTGCCAGCGTTTGTAGTCTTCTAAAGCTTCTTCAAGCCGCTTTGTCTTACTGATCTGTCTCATGGGTAGATCTCGAATGCTACTCCTTCCCCCTACTCTAGTCACTTCACAGCGCTTCTGTTGAATTCTTAAAGTTTAATTCTTGAAAAATATACGTTCTGTCAAGTGAGATATTTCAAAAATTAAACCGAGTTCCTCTGAATAGAGAGTGTGTTAGAAAGCTGACCATCGCCAACCCACTCCTGACAAGCCGACAACCCCAAGCTAGCGTCTCGCTGGTAAGCATCGGTTGGTGTCCAAACCTGCACCGTTTGGTTGAGCAAAACCTGGTAAATGTATTTCACGTCTGGCTTGAAGATTAGCCCGACGCGCAGATTTGAGAAATCGTCTTCACAAAGTTCAAACCCAAACCGCACCACAATTTGAGCGACCAGGCACTCTGGAGTATCAGAATATTCTCCAGAAATGTCTCTTTCTTGCCAAAATTTTTCTAAAAATCGGTTCAAAATTGGCAAAACTTTTACAGGGGAGCCGTTTCGACTGGCATAAATAATTGCCGAATTGTCTTCTACGACGATGTGACAAGGGATAGTAGCCATTTGCCTCCTGGATTAATCAAGTTAATCCTTGATTAATTTTTCTTATTACCATCTAGATATATAGCAGTCCTAAGTCAGTTGTTCAGACGAGCGGGTTGTGAGACGCACCCCTCCAGGTACGCTCACAACTGCATTTATGACTGCTGTGGTGATGGGCTGAATCTGCTGTTTTTTCCACATTTCCACCAGCACACCAGCACAGTTTAGGAGCATCAGAGTGAACGCTGCTGAGCAAGCAATAAATTTTGAAGTTGCCACCCAAATTGCAACGGTCGTGAATTTGTTTAAGGCGGAGTTTCCAGACGTTAGGGCTGACTTAAAGCCCTGGGCAAATGATCCTGATACCCGCGAACTCGTTGATCCCGACTCGATCGATATTGGATTTCACTTTCCGGGTAGAAGTCGATTATTTCAAAGCCGCAGCATTTTGATTCAGATTCGGTTTCATGCGGATTTGTTGACCAACTCGTATCGGGCGATCGGCGTTGAGGCGGCTGGGTTTGACCATCGCGGTAAACAGTGGCAGTTTTCGACGATTCAAAACTGGGATTTTATTGGAAATAGCTGCCCTTCCGCAGAAACCGGAGAGCAGTTTAAGCGATTTTGTCGGCAAATTTTTGATCTGTTCAACCCGCCAGAACTCAAGTCAGATGCGTAGAAGTAGGCTCAAAACCGCAATTGTTTCCTCTTTTCTCGCGGTTTCCTTAATTTGTGTTGCAGGGAGAAAAGTAGGTAGTCCGGGCGATTAGTCCTGCATTTCCTAAATTGTGTTGCAGAAATGCTGACAGAAGTTGAAGAGTTCAACATAATGGTTGTGAAAAACCTGTGAATTCTGCTTTACTAAAGTTAAAGTTCTGACAAGGGTGCTTTTACAACTCTTGACACTGTTCCTGAATTAAGCGATCGCCCCATTTGAGTCCTCATAGCCAGTGTGATCTAGGTTTTCGCCGCTAGAGGTTCATTTATCAAAAGGGCTGATTTAAAGTCACTGGGGGGCGAGGGTGCAATCCCCATGACAAAGGTTTGAGTTTTGGGTGTGACAGTTAAACGTAACGCAAGCAATGCACCGTCACGCAGTGCATAGAAAGCTAGGCATTATCTACCGTGTTTCAGCCGATTAAACGGGAAGCATTTACCGCAGCTAAAGGAAATTTCACTCAAACTTTCCGGATTAGCCATTGACTTCACAGATTTATTAAGTACAGGCTCTACCCGACGAAGGTTTCGACGAGAAATTGCAGCGTTTAGGGGCTACTCCTAAGCAATATGTCCTAGCGGTATGTTTTGGCGGCTAATGAACTAGCAAGTACAGCCATTCTAGGGGGACTCTATGGCAGAGCAATTGAGGTTTCAGACTGAATACGCGCAAGAGGGTGCAACACGTGAACCCCAAGTCGATTTCGCTGAAATGCCAGAGCGAGTGGGTTTGCCGCTACAGGATGTGGATTTTTCTCCCTCCGAATTAGCCAACACTACGCCAGTCTGTGTTCATCTCGATCTGGAAGAACTGGAGTGCTTTGAGATTGTTGACCAGCAATTCCAGGAGTATGGAGTCGAATTCTCAAATGCGATCGCTCTGTATCCCTCTAACCCCGCTTTCCCTTCTCGCTCCGGCTCTAAGGTGCTAATTGGTTCTCCAAAGAACGGTTGGGTTGAGGCGACTTTCCGCTGCCCAGTTCGGTTTGTCAGCGGGTTTGTCACCAGTTCTCGCCGCACGGTGCTAGCTGCTTTTGATGCTAACAATCAGCCCGTTGCTCAGGCTGAAACTCCTGGGCCAAACCTGGCGGGGTCAGAGTCTGATGTTCCGCCCAATGTGCAGCTTAGCTTGAAGGCGGCAAACATTCACCGCATCACGTTTTATGCCTTTGATGGTCAACTGACGCTGAATGACTTTAGCTTTAGTTTTCAGTAGCGTTTCTGTTGGGGTTGAGTTTGAAGCGGATGGGTCCTTTGGCGCTGAGCGGAGGTACGGGCCGTCCTCGCTGTAGCGCCAAGATTTCCCCTGATTCGACCAGTTCTGCACCGACGCTGCGAACTGTCTCCATCAGCGATCGCCACTCTGCCCCACCCAGATCTCTAGCTACTTCGGAAGGGCAAATGCTCTTTTCTGCGCCTCTCTGACGCACTTTCTCCAGCAAATGCTGACGCAACGTAGCCCGATCAAGGGTCATCAAAGTTAGCTTTATTTGCTGCCGTAGTAGAACGCAATTTCTTTTTCTTTGAGTGGCGCAAAGTCGGCTGCAATCAGCATTTGATCTAGCTCTGCCTGGGAAATATACTTGGCTCCAATGCGAACAATGCGCGATCGCATCGTATTTGAAACGCCGCTGCGCTGCCGTCCTGCCTCCAGCCCCATAACTTTGTGATAAAGGTCTAGCTTTGCTGGGGGAATGGGTGAACCGTCAAAGTCGGTGCCGCTGGCGATCGCCACATCAACTGCATCTGCTCCGGCCGTGGGGTTAGAGGTTGGATTAGGATTTGCTTCAGCAGCCATAGGTCGTTTCGCTTAGAAATTAGGTTCAGGTCTACGCAGGCATTTTACCAAAGGGGGCGATCATTCCTGAGAGGCATAAAGAAAATCTTTGCTGAGCCTTGGTTCTTCAAAAAGTTGACTACGCTGAAGGGAATGAAGTCCCCAGCGTTATCCAGAAGTAATCAGATCTTATGGCACAGAGCTTTGGTCTAATTGGTTTGGCAGTGATGGGTGAAAACCTAGCGCTTAATGTCGAGCGTAACGGGTTCCCAATTACGGTGTACAACCGTTCACCCGAAAAAACAAATACTTTCATGGCAGAGCGGGCCCAGGGCAAGAACGTTAAGGCTGCTTTTTCACTCGAAGAATTTGTCCAGTCGCTAGAGCGTCCCCGCCGAATTCTCGTAATGGTGAAAGCGGGCGCACCCGTTGATGCGGTTATCGAACAACTCAAACCCCTGCTAGAGCAGGACGACATGATTATCGACGGCGGCAACTCCCTCTATGAAGACACTGAGCGTCGCGTCAAAGACCTGGAAGCAGGCGGTTTACAGTTCATCGGCATGGGAGTGAGCGGCGGTGAGGAAGGCGCACTAAATGGCCCCAGCCTGATGCCCGGTGGCACCAGAGCCGCCTATGAAGCGATCGCGCCAATCGTCACCAAAATTGCCGCCCAGGTAGACGACGGCCCCTGCGTCACCTACATTGGCCCAGGTGGCTCAGGGCACTACGTCAAAATGGTGCATAACGGCATTGAGTATGGCGATATGCAACTGATTGCAGAAGCCTATGACCTGCTGAGAAATACATTGGGACTTGACCACAACCAGCTTCAGGAAGTGTTTGCCGAGTGGAACACCACCGACGAACTCAACTCCTTCCTGATCGAGATTACCGCCAACATTTTCAAAAAAATTGACCCCGATACCGGAATGCCCCTGGTAGACGTAATCATGGATGCGGCAGGGCAAAAGGGCACTGGACGCTGGACGGTCGTTAGCGCCCTAGAGTTGGGCGTAAGCATTCCCACGATCACGGCGGCGGTGAATGCCAGAATCATTTCGTCCTACAAGAAAGAGCGAGTCGAAGCTTCTAAGCAGCTAATTGGCCCAACGGGTAAGTATGAGGGCGATACTCAGAGCTTCATTAATAAGATTCGGGATGCGCTCTACTGCTCTAAAATTTGCTCTTACGCTCAGGGTATGGCGCTAATTGGCAAAGCATCTCAAGAGTTTAACTATGGCATTGACCTGGGTGAAACAGCACGAATCTGGAAAGCGGGCTGCATTATTCGGGCGGGTTTCCTGGGCAAAATCAAATATGCTTATGACGAAAATCCGCAGCTTGCCAACTTGCTGCTTGCGCCTGAGTTCATTCAAACGATTCTCAATCGCCAGGAGGCTTGGCGAGAAGTGCTGGCTGTCGCTGCGAAGCTAGGCGTTCCTGTTCCCGCGTTTAGTGCGTCACTAGATTATTTTGATAGCTACCGACGCGATCGCCTCCCTCAAAATCTCACTCAGGCGCAGCGCGACTACTTTGGTGCCCACACCTACGAGCGCATCGACAAACCCGGTGTATTTCACGCTGACTGGTTCTAAGGTTGGCAAGACTTACGCATTCCCCTGTTAGCGTGGCGATCGCCTGACTTTACGTTCTACTTGCGTAAGTGCTGGTTGGCTTATCTATCTGGAAACTCGCTGTAAGGTATGCGCTCAGCGCTACGTCCGTCTCTGGGGCAGAACAAGGTTCTGCCCCACGCTTGTCTTGGCGTTAGCGTGATACCCCATTCCTTATGAGGCTGCATGGAACGGGAGCTTAAGCTCCTTGTCTCGCGAGGATTCATTCTGTGCAACTTTAACCAGAACAGGTATGACGTGAATTTGGCGCAGTCTGGATCAAAGTCTAAAAATTCACAGAATCTTTAAAGAGATCTTCTTCGATCCGTTGCTAATTCCCTTCAGTTCTTAGTTCTCCGTCCTTTTAGGTAGCTAGAGGAGGGTTGTTGAGGTCTTAATTTTGCCTGGTATTTTGATCCCCCTTATCAATCCTGCGATTTGACCTGGCACGAGAAGTGTATAACATAGGGTCAAGCAGAAACCTGCATCAGAATAGGGGTCAATTTGTTCAGGCAGATTTAACACCAAGCAATGATGCAACATCCTGACAGGAGCGAGCTAAAGTCGCTCTATCAAAGAAGCTCTATTAAAATTGCTGCAAAACTGAAATCAAAATTGCCAGCAGTGTCTACCTGCTGTTTGCAGCGATCGCGTTTTTTGCAGCAAAATTTGATGAACTGTGGGCTAAAGTCATGTCGAGAAATATTTGAACAGTCTGACCTTGTTTATACAGACCGCAGACTGTTTCTGCATTAGAGGAAAGTCCAAAAGTGTTGTAGTAGTTCAGTCTCATTCAAAATTGAGAGCAGTTCGCGTAAATGAAATGTGGTATAAGAAGGAGGTTGCGCTTACATCTACTACTTCCAAAGATAGAATTTTTAGAAACTCAGGGTAAATTTCTTGTATTGTTGCAAGTGCGTCGCTTGAATCTGAACGTGCAAACAATCTACCACCAAGTTTGAAATAGGAGTCCTGATGTCGGAAATCATTGTTCAGCCACCAGGTACCGCGCCACCTGAACCTGTTTTTGGGCTAAGGGCCATCAGCGATCAGCCTGTTGTGTTGAGAAGACCCACTCCAGGCGGGCCGATTATTGCTTTCGGCAGTAGTGGCGATGACAGCATCCGGGCAGTTCCCCGAAGTACTAGAAATCGGTTCACGATTCGGGGTGGCGATGGCAATGACATTTTAGAAGGTGGAGCCAACAACGATAGGCTACTGGGCGGGCGTGGTGGTGATGTTCTCTACGGCGGTGGCGGCAGAGACGTTATCTATGGCGAGTCAGGAACTGACCAACTGTACGGAGGAGATGGGAACGACCTGCTCTTTGGGGGTACAGATGATGATGAGCTTTTTGGAGAACAAGGTACAGATATTCTGCGAGGGGAGGCAGGCAACGATCGCCTCTATGGGGGTGCTGAAAATGACTTACTCCTGGGTGGTGCAGGAGATGATGTAATTTTTGGTGAGCAAGGTGCAGATCGGGCACGCGGCGGAGATGGCAACGATCGCCTCTACGGAGGCAGCGAAAACGATCGCCTCTACGGAGAAAACGGGGATGACGTTATCTTTGGAGATGCTGGCAATGATCTAGTAGTAGGTGGTTCTGGCAGCGACCGGATGTATGGTGGCAGTGGCAACGACCGCTTGTTGGGTGACGCTGGAGATGACGTTGCCTTTGGAGATGCTGGGAACGACACGATTGATGGGGGGCACGGCAACGATCGCCTTTATGGTGGCAGCGGTAGTGATGTCCTTATAGGCGGTACTGGAGACGACGTAATTTTTGGAGATGTCCCCCGACCGGGAGATTCTGGACCCGCTGGTAACGATCGCCTATTTGGTGGAGATGGCAATGACCGACTTCAAGGTGACGGCGGCGACGACTTACTTTCGGGTGGTGCAGGTGCAGATGTGCTGATTGGTGGCAGCGGTAGAGATACGTTCCGCTTCGAGGCTGGCTCAACTAGTAGTAGGCAGCTAGATCGAATCCTCGACTTTAGCCCCGGAGAAGACACGATCGAGATGAGTAGTTCTTTGTTGCCCGGTGCTAACCTCAATCCAGGACAGCTAAGCGCAGAGGATTTTACTACTGTTCAGAACATTAGCTCTGTTACTGCTCCCACCCCTGGACAATCAGAAATTCGTGCCAGAGTGATTTACGAGCAAAGCACTGGGCTAGTGTACTACTACTCTGGCGGTCAGAGCGTTGCGCTGTTCCAGTTGCAGAGCAATCTCAGTCTCAGTGCTTCTGCTTTTGAGATTTTTTAGTTGGAAGGATGAGGGATGAAGGATAAATAGGGGCTTTCATCCTTACTGCCATACCTGTTGATCTAGCTACCAGAGAGCTTTAGCATTGCAACTGCAACTGCACGAGTTACATTACAACCTGGGTCATGTTCTGCATCAGCAGGAAGATTTGCCGGGGGCGATCGCCAGCTACCAACAGGCGATTGCTTTGTGTCCCAGTCAAGCCGCCCATTACAACCTGGCAGTAGCGCTGGATGAACAGGGGCAAACGGAGGCGGCGATCGCCCACTATCGTCAGTCCATCTTGTTGCAAGAACCTGATAACCAGTGGAATCAACCTGGACTGAGTGCTTACCTCGGTTTAGGTCAAGCCCTGATTCGGCAAGGTCAGTTCGAGGAAGCCATTCAACTTTGCCAGCGGGCGCTGAGATTAGACTCGAGCCACTCTGTTTCAGCAGAATTCTACTGCTGTTTAGCCCAAGCATTTGCGACTCAGGGGCAGATCAATCAGGCGATCGCCACCTATCAGCACGCAATTTCCCTGGAGCCTGACCTGACTGTAGCCCACTATAAGCTAGGTAAAATCTGGCAGCAGCAGGGAAACCACGCTGCTGCTGCTGCTTGCTTTCAACAAGTCATGCAGCTTCAGCCTGACCAGCCAGAGGGGTATGGAGACTGCGGTTTGGCGCTGTTGGCGCTAGGCAAGTTCACTGAGGCAATGCTTTGTTGGCAGCGGGCGATCGCCCTCCAGCCAATTTTTGTGAAATCATTTTGTCAGCGAGTTGCCAACCTGACGGAATCAGACCCACTCACGCAAGCCAAAATTGCCTGCGGTCAGTTTCTCACGGCACTTCAGCACCAGCCTAACGACCCATCCGTTTCCGTTTATCTTCAGCGAACCTACTTACACCTAGCCGACGCGCTGACAGAATATGGCGGTCGCGAAATCTATCGACAAGCCGAAACCTACTACCATCAGGCGCTTCAGCTTCAGCCACAAAATTTGATGCTGCACCTGAAGTTAGGAGACTGTCTGGTCAAACAACGGCGATTAGAGGAAGCGATCGCCCACTATCGCCAGGGTTTAGGGTGCGCTTCAGAATCCTCAAAGCCTCCCCCCTTTCCTCTCGCTTCCCCCCTTTCCTCCTCCCTTCAGGGCACCTACCCCTCCACCCAAGATTGGGTTAGAGCGCAAGGCGATCGCCAACAGTACATCCCCTTAGTGCGGTCTATTCCGCAAAGCCCCCCAAATTACCCTCACCCTAAATTGTTCTCTCCAGGGAGAGCGACTTCCAATCCGGCTCCCTTCGCCTCAGCGAAAATTGGGGAT
>Ga0224723_1000359_pt1 | contig 32095 bp, 33 predicted proteins | sample Balambano_FR2_Me_FD_161647 | JGI IMG/M metagenome (GOLD analysis project Ga0224723, IMG submission 161647) | Freshwater sediment microbial communities from Lake Towuti, South Sulawesi, Indonesia - Balambano_FR2_MetaG | ecosystem: Environmental > Aquatic > Freshwater > Lake > Sediment | place... | reverse complement strand
TACCGTTAGTGGAGGCACATTTTCCGGAGGTTCGGGATTGCACCGTTTTATCTTTGGAGGAACTGCGCTCCAGGAGACCTCAGGAACTTATACGATAAACCGGTTTGAGGTTGATAATGCTGCGGGTGTTCGCCTTCAATCGGGTGGTGCTACCGTTGCCACCGAGTTGTTGCTGACAAACGGCCTCATTCGTCCGCAAACCAACCCGTTTACCTTATCGGCCACGGCAACTGTTACGCCCACCACCGGCTCGCTTACCTCACATGTAGAAGGCCAGCTTCGCAAGGTGATGAACGTGGGTACCACCTTTACGTTCCCCATTGGTAAAAGCGGCCTATGGCGGCCCGCTTCGGTTATCAATACCAGTGCCGGTGCGTTTACATGGCGGGCAGAATATTTCCCGGTACCGGCAACAGGCGAATCGGGTGTTACCAACCTCACTCCCGTAAGTCCGTTGTCGCGGCTCGCGACCAGCGAATACTGGAAGATTTCTGACGGCAACGTGGCCGCCTCAGGTGTAACCGCGCAAATAGGCCTCACCTGGGGTGCGAGCAGTGATGTATCGGCCAACTCTTCTGAGCGCGAAGCACTGGTGGTTGCCATTTGGAATTCAGGCTCTTCGCAGTGGCAAAGCCGGGGTGGTGTAAACTTTAGCGGAGGACATACCCAGTCGTTTGGCACGTTCAACTCATCTACAGCCATTAGTTTCAGTGAGCAGATTGTTACCCTGGGGTCCACCACTACCGCTAACCCGCTGCCGGTGGAGTTGGTGGCATTCAGAGGCGAGCGGGGCGAGGGATACAATCGTCTTTTTTGGACAACGGCTTCGGAGCTTAACAATGATTACTTTGAAGTGGAGCGTTCTGCTACGGGCGAGGAATTTGTTTCGCTGGGTCGCGTGGTTGGCCATGGTACGCGGCAGGTGCGCACGGAGTATGCGTGGGATGACGGGCAGCCCCTGAATGGCAAAAGTTATTACCGGCTGAAGCAGGTTGATTTTGACGGGGCAGTAACCTACTCCGGCATTATTTCAGTTGCTAACGAATGGGCGGTGGTACTTTCTCTAAACGTTTCTCCCAATCCGGTACACCGGGGCAGCCGCCTGCTAGTGTTGGCCGACCGGCCAGGCGGGACTGAAGCAATCGTGTCACTCTACGACCTTGTTGGACGGAGAATAGTAGAGACGATTATAAGTGATCTGGGCGAATCGAAGAAAATGCTGAACGTCCCAGACGATATTTCGCCAGGCATATACGTTGTAGAACTGCGACAGGGCCCGCTGCGCGTAGTCAAAAGAGTGATTATCCGGTAGGCGTATGTCGTTGATAATATCTTGATGCAAAAGCGGCTCATCAATCTGATGAGCCGCTTTTGCTTTTGCCGGTTTTGGAATTCGGTTTAGCCCCGCTTTACTTCGCGCATTTCATAGCTTTCAATCACATCGCCTGGTTTGATGTCGTTGAAGTTTTCGATGCCCATCCCGCAATCGAAGCCTGATTTCACTTCGCTTGCGTCATCTTTAAATCGCTTGAGTGAGTTTAGCTTACCGGCATAGACCACAATTCCATCGCGGATGAGTCGTATCGGGTTGTTGCGTTTGATGTATCCGTCAGTAACCATACATCCGGCTACCGTTCCTACTTTGGATATTTTGAACACATCGCGCACTTCGGCATTCCCCACAATTACTTCTTCCAGTTCTTTTTCCAGCATGCCTTCCATGGCTGCTTTTACATCGTTTATCGCATCGTAAATGATGGAGTAGAGGCGTATTTCAATTTCTTCATTTTCGGCCAGCCGCCTGGCCGAAGCCGAGGGCCGTACCTGGAAGCCTACGATGATGGCATCAGAGGCAGAGGCAAGGAGTACGTCTGATTCAGAAATTTGGCCTACTGCTTTTTGTATAATGTTTACAGCTACCTTTTGCGTGGTGAGCTTGAGCAGAGAGTCTGAGAGCGCTTCTACCGAACCGTCCACATCGCCCTTCACAATCACATTGAGTTGTTTGAATGAGCCTATAGCCAGGCGCCTGCCAATTTCATCCAGTGTAATGTGTTTACGCGTGCGGATGCTTTGCTCCCGCAGTATCTGGCCGCGCTTGTTGGCAATTTCACGTGCTTCGCGATCTGTCTCTACAATCGCGAATTTTTCGCCTGCCTGTGGGGCACCGTCCAACCCCAGCACCTGCACGGGTGTAGAGGGCTCAGCCGCTTCTACGCGCTTGCCGGTGTCGTCAAACATCGCTTTTACCCGACCGTAGTTGGAACCAACTACCATAATGTCGCCCACCCTTAGGGTGCCGTTTTGCACCATTAAGGTGGCAACGTATCCGCGCCCTTTGTCGAGCGAGGCTTCGATAATAGAACCCGAGGCGGGTTTATCAGGGTTAGCTTTAAGGTTGAGAAGTTCCGCCTCAAGCAGTACTTTCTCTAACAGCTCATCAATACCTTGCCCGGTCTTGGCGGATATTTCCTGCACCTGATACTTGCCGCCCCAATCCTCCACCAGGATGTTGATTTTAGATAGCGACTCCCTTACTTTCTGGGCATTGGCGGTGGGCTTGTCTATTTTATTGATGGCAATAACAATGGGCACCCCCGCCACCTGGGCATGATTGATGGCTTCTTTCGTTTGAGGCATCACATCATCATCGGCCGCCACCACAATAATTGCGATGTCGGTAAGTTTTGCTCCGCGTGCACGCATAGCGGTAAACGCTTCGTGGCCGGGGGTATCCAGAAACGCGATCTTCTGGCCGCGCTTGGTAAGTACATCGTAAGCACCAATATGTTGGGTAATGCCCCCGGCTTCTTGTGCCGTTACTTTGGTGTTGCGAATGTAGTCGAGCAGCGATGTTTTACCGTGGTCTACATGGCCCATGATGGTGACAATAGGAGCTCGTGGCTTTAAGTCTTCCTCAGCATCGGCTTCTTCAATTGCTTCCTCTTCCGCCTCTGATGTGGTGAATTGCACTTCAAATCCAAACTCGTCAGCAATTACGGTGATTGCTTCGGCATCCAACCGTTGGTTAATCGATACAAACATACCCAGGCTCAGGCACGTGGAGATAACATCATTTACCGACACGTTCATCAGCGAAGCCAGGTCGTTAGCAGAAATGAATTCGGTTACACGCAGGGTTTTTGAAGCCTCTTGTTCCTGCTGCATGCGCTCTTCCTCGGCTTCCGAAACAGCTTGCCTTTTCTCTTTGCGGTACTTCGCGCCCGTAAATTTTTTCTGGCCCCCACTGAGTTTGGCTAGTGTGGCCCGTATTTGTTCCTGAATTTCTTTTTCAGTCGGCTCCTCTTTCTGTACACGCTGCACGGGCTGCGGTCTGCCCTTGCCGCGGTTTCGATCGTCCGTTACGTTAGGGATGCGCTTGCGCGGTCGTTTACGTTTGTCATCGGCAGCTGATGACGATGCAACGGGCGTTTCTTTTTTCTTTTCGGTAGGCAGCTCGATCCGGTCAACGACCTTGAGCCCCTTCAATTTGTCGGCCCGTGCCTTAATCAGTTCCAGTTCTGCTTCAGGTTGTTCTTTTACCGCCACTTTAGGCGCTTCCTCTTTCGGGGCTGCTACCGGTCCTTTCACTTCCGCTTTCACTTCCGCTGGCTCGGGCTTCGCCTTAGTTGTCAGATCGATTTTGCCAACAACTTTAATGCCTTCCAGCTTGGGTTTTTCTACTTCAACCTTTTCGGTTTTAGGCTCTTCTTTATGCTTTACAATTTCCTTAGAGCCAAGGTTTTTTATCAGAATACTCTCTTCTTCTTCAACTTTTTTGCGATGGGTACTTTCAGGCTCGGTTTGTATGGACAGGTTTTCAGTATGCTTGGCACCAATGGTTAAACCGTGGGCTTCAATTTTTTCTGAGGCGGAAGCAGCATACTCTTTGGAAAGCATGGCAAATTGCTCTGGCGTAAGTTTGGCGTTGGGGTTGTTTTCCACCTTAAAACCTTTCTTGGCCAGAAAGTCTAAAATGGTGTTGTGCCCCACGTTTAGCTTGCGCGATGCCTGCCCTAACCTGATCATTTTCTCTTCTGCCATGCTCAAATTTGCCTATGATTTAACTGATTTTCGAACCTTCGATATTAATTATTATTCAAATTCTTTGCGCAGGATGTTCATCACCGCATCTACGGTTTCCTCTTCCAGATCTGTTCTGCGCACCAATTCTTCTTTATTAAGTGCCAACACGCTCTTGGCAGTATCCAGGCCTATGCGTTTCAGTTCATCAATTACCCAACCTTCTATTTCATCGCTGAACTCATCCATATCCACATCTTCTTCCTGTATCTCGTCTACCTCACGGAATACATCTATCTCCAAATCCACCAGCCGGCTGGCCAGTTTGATATTAAGGCCACCTTTGCCAATGGCCAACGATACCTGGTCTGGTTTAAGGTAAACCGAAGCACGGCCGTTCTCCTTATCGATCTTGATACTTGTGATTTTGGCCGGGCTTAGCGCGCGCTGAATGAACAACTCCAGGTTCTCAGTGTAGTTGATCACATCAATGTTTTCGTTTTGCAACTCGCGCACGATGGAGTGAATGCGCGAACCCTTCATGCCCACACAGGCGCCTACTGGGTCGATCCGGTCATCGTATGATTCCACCGCTACTTTTGCGCGCTCCCCCGGCTCGCGCACAGCTTTCTTAATGGTGATCAGGCCATCATATACCTCGGGCACTTCCTGTTCGAACAGCCGCTCGATAAACACTGGTGACGTGCGCGACAATACAATTTTTGGGTTGCCGTTCACCATCTCTACCTTGTGGACAATGGCGCGCACGTTCTCGCCTTTGCGGTAGCGGTCTTTCGGAATTTGTTCGCTGCGCGGGATGGATATCTCGTTACCCTCCCCATCAATGAGCAAAACCTCACGACTGAGCACCTGGTATACCTCGCCCGTGATGATCTCGCCCACAATGTCCTTATACTTTTGAAACAGTATGTCTTTCTCCAGATCTTTTACCTTCTGGATAAGCGTTTGCCTTGCCGTGGTGACGGCCCTGCGTCCAAAATCCTCAATCTCAATTTGTTCAGACACCTCCTCGCCTACCTCAAAATCCGGTTCAATTTTGCGCGCCTCACTCAGGCTGATTTTGTCGTGATCCCAGATGTCTTCCGAGTCATCCTCCACAATTTCACGAATGCGATAGATTTCGAGGTCGCCCTTATCAGCATTGATGATGATGTCGAAGTTGTCGTCTACGCCAAATTTCTTTCGAATCATGGTGCGAAATACATCTTCCAGGATACGAATCATCGTGGGGCGGTCGATATTCTTTTGCTTTGCAAACTCGGCAAACGATTCAATTAAATTACTGATATCCATAGCTCAACTTTTATAATCTTATTTAAATGATGCCATCACAAACGTTTTCTCAATATCAGAATACGGAACGGTAGTGGTTTCTACTTCATGTTTTTTGCCTCCTTTTTTGGGGTGCTGGATGGCAACCCCATGATCATTGGCTTCTATCAACTTTCCTTCCAGCAGCGTACCGCCTGTCCGTATCCTCACCACACGATTTATATTTTTTTTGTACTGACGGATAAGTTTCAACGGTTGGTCAAGTCCAGGGGTGGAGACCTCCAGAACATAGTGCTCGTCAATCCAATTTTCTTCATCCAGCCGGGCCGATAACTGTCGGCTTAACTCTGCACAGTCGTCAATGGTAACGCCCTGGTCGCCATCAATCGCAATGAGCAGCTTTTTGTTGCCGGTTTTGCCCACCATCACCACATCTACCACAAAGTGGGCGGGGTTTGCCAGTAAACCCGCTGCTGTCTGCTTTATTTTATCGACCAAATCCATCTTTTTATAATAAAAGAGGGGACTTTTAGGTCCCCTCTGTTCATTTAACGTAAGAAGTTGGGCAAAGATAGCTGTTTTTCTGTTTGGTGCAAACCAGTGTTTTTATTTGCGTATATAACCATCAAAGTTTTTGTGGTCGCGCTCGTAGAGTGTTTCGCGCGGCAGGGAGCGAAAGTAATCGTACGTTATGCGCAGGCCTTCTGCTCGCGACACCGTGGGCTGCCAACCGAGTATTTCTTTTGCCTTGCGGATGTCGGGCTGGCGTTGTTTGGGATCGTCTTTGGGCAGGGGTTGGTAGATCACCTTCTGTTTGGTGCCCGTTAGCTTTACAATCTCTTCAGCAAAATCCCGTATCGTAATCTCATCGGGGTTACCAATATTAACCGGATACGGGTAGTTAGACATCAGCAGGCGATAAATGCCTTCCACCAAATCATCCACATAGCAGAACGAGCGGGTTTGCGAACCATCGCCAAATACCGTAAGGTCTTCTCCGCGCAGTGCCTGTCCGATAAATGCAGGCAGTACCCGCCCATCGTTCAGCCGCATTCGCGGGCCGTATGTATTAAATATTCTGACGATGCGTGTCTCCAGGCCATGGAAAGTGTGATAGGCCATCGTCATGGCTTCCTGAAAGCGTTTGGCCTCATCGTACACGCCCCGCGGTCCTACGGGATTTACATTGCCATAATATTCTTCCGGCTGGGGATGGACGCTTGGGTCGCCATATACTTCGGACGTTGAGGCTACGATGATTCTGGCTTTCTTGGCGCGCGCCAGACCCAGCAGGTTGTGCGTGCCCAGCGAGCCAACCTTAAGTGTTTGGATGGGAATCTTAAGGTAGTCGATAGGGCTGGCCGGTGATGCAAAGTGCAGGATGTAATGCAGCTCGCCGGGTACATGCACAAACTTTGATACGTCATGATGATAGAATTCAAAGTTTTCGTTCTTGAAGAGATGCTCGATGTTGCGCAGATCGCCCGTGATGAGATTATCCATCGCGATAACGTAATACCCTTCTTTCAGGAAGCGGTCGCACAGGTGGGAGCCGAGAAAGCCTGCACCCCCGGTAATAAGTACACGCTCTTTACGCATATATGGCCTCCCTTCCGATGCTGATGTAGGTAAATCCAAGGTCTTTCATAACAGACAGGTCGTATAAATTTCGGCCATCGAAAATGACCTTTTGTGACAGAGACTTCGCCATTCGATTAAAGTCTGGGGTGCGGTACTCTGACCACTCCGTAGCTATTAACAGAGCATCTGCCCGTTCAATGGCATCGTAAGGGTTATCGAAGTAATGAACTTGTTCGCCCAAGATATTTTTTACGTTGTCGATGGCTTCCGGGTCGTGGGCGTTGATGGTGACACCCTCAGCAAGCAGCGCCCTGATGTTCTCCAAAGCCGGGGCCTCGCGGATGTCGTCTGTTTCGGGCTTGAAAGCCAGCCCCCAAACAGCGATGGTCTTACCTTTCAGATTATCTTTGAATTGCTCTCGTATGCGCGGTAACAGTGTGGTTTTCTGTCTTTCGTTTACGTTCATTACCGACTGCAGAATCTGGAAGTCGTACCCCACTTCGCGGGCTGACTTTTCGAGCGCCTGCACATCTTTCGGGAAACAGCTTCCGCCATAGCCAATACCCGGGAAAAGAAATCGTTTGCCAATGCGCGAATCGGTACCAATACCGATACGGACAGCATCAACGTTAGCGCCCAGTCTTTCGCATAGGTTGGCTACTTCGTTCATAAAGCTGATTTTGGTGGCCAGGAACGAGTTGGCTGCGTATTTTGTCAACTCGGCCGAGCGCTCATCCATAAATATCACGGGATTACCTTGCCGCACAAAGGGTGCGTAAAGCGTTTCCATCACTTTTCGAGCCTTGTCAGACCGAGTGCCTACCACTACGCGTTCGGGCTTCATGAAATCTTCGATCGCAACCCCTTCGCGTAAAAACTCAGGGTTAGATACTACATCAAATTCAACGCGCGCATTCTTGGCGATCTGTTCATACACCTTTTCGCTGGTTCCTACCGGCACGGTGCTCTTGTCTACTACCACGGTGTATTGGTGTAAAAGGGGCCCCAGGTCGGCCGCAACTTTTAGCACGTACTTTAAATCGGCCGAACCATCTTCGCCAGGAGGTGTCGGCAGGGCCAGAAAAATGATGACGGCATCTTGTATGCCTTCAGCCAGCGAGGTGGTGAAGTGCAGGCGGCCCTCTTTCTGGTTGCGCTGTACCAGATCATCCAGGCCCCGCTCGTAGATGGGCGTTAAACCCTTTTTTAAATTCTCGATTTTCCGGGTGTCTATGTCGATACAGGTTACCTGGTTTCCGGTTTCCGCGAGACACGTCCCCGTAACCAGCCCTACATAACCTGACCCCACAACAGCAATTTTCATTTATTTCTATTTTTAAGTGCGTAACTAAACCAACATGCCTGTAGCTTTCTCAGCGGTTAGCGTACAAGTTTTCATAATACTTTTGGTATTGCCCCGAGGTAACATTTGCCAACCACGTTTTATTAGCCAGGTACCAATCAACTGTTTTTTCTAGGCCTTTTGGGAAATCGAGCGATGGCTCCCAGCCCAACTCATTTTTTAATTTCGAGGCATCGATGGCGTAACGCAAATCGTGGCCGGGCCGGTCGGTAACGTATGTGATGAGCTTGGCCGACTGTCCCTCGGGTCGCCCCAGTTTCTTGTCCATAATCCGGCACAGCAGGTTAACCAGATCTATGTTTTTCCACTCGTTATTGCCACCAATGTTATACACTTGGCCCACTGCGCCTTTGTGAAAGATCACGTCAATGGCACGTGCATGGTCTTCTACATAGAGCCAGTCTCTCACGTTCTCGCCCTTACCGTAAACAGGAAGCGGCTTATTGTTTAGAATATTGTTGATCATGAGCGGAATCAGCTTTTCAGGGAAGTGATTAGGCCCATAGTTGTTGGAGCACCGGCTGATGACAATGGGCAAATGGTAGCTGTTGCCGAAGGCCTTTACGAAATGATCGCTGCCCGCTTTTGAGGCTGAGTAGGGCGACTGCGGATCGAGCGGGGTGTCTTCTACAAAATATCCGGTCGCTCCCAGCGACCCATATACTTCGTCTGTCGAGATGTGATAAAAGCGTTTACCGGCAGGTGCATCTTTCCATATCTGGGTGGCCGCAAACAAAAGGTTTACCGTTCCCAGAATGTTGGTGTTAACAAACTCAGTTGGATTAGCGAGCGAGCGGTCCACATGCGACTCGGCCGCCAGGTGGATGATGCCCTCTGGTTTTTCGCGCTGAAAAAGGTCGGTGATGTAGGGGGCATCGGTAATATCGCCTTTAATGAAGCGATAGTTGTGTGCATTTTCAACCTGAGTTAAGTTTTCAAGATTACCGGCGTAGGTCAGTTTATCCAACACAAGTACCTCAACTGCAGGGTATTTTGTTACAAACAGCGTCACTACATGCGAACCAATAAAGCCCGCCCCGCCCGTAATTAGAATCTTTTTCATTTTGTCATGCTCAAACGGCCGCGAAAATACTGTGAAGGAATCATTTTCGCATCACAAACTAACATTCGTTTGGCATAACCGTTTTAACGTCTAAATTTGCATTCCCAAACGATGATTATGGAGACGATAGCTGTTGCGCCTGAAACCATTGGGTTTCAAGAGACGGACAATCAAAAAATGATCGCGCAGATGGTGCGCGACTTTGGCGCCAGGGAGATGGCACCGCATATCATGCACTGGGATGAAAATCAGGAGTTCCCGATTGCGCTGTTTCATAAAATGGGTGAATTGGGGCTGATGGGTGTACTCGTTCCTGAGTCGTACGGGGGTTCCGGCTTTGGCTACCTGGAATACGTGACCGCCATTAGCGAGCTGGCAAAAATCTGTGGTTCGATAGGACTATCTATGGCCGCCCACAATTCGCTTTGCACCGGTCATATTCTGCAGTTCGCCAACGAAGAGCAAAAACAAACGTACCTGCCCAAGCTGGCTTCAGGGCAGTGGATTGGTGCCTGGGGCCTTACGGAACCCAACACCGGCTCGGATGCAGGCAATATGCGCACCGTGGCCGTAAAAGATGGCGATTACTACGTTTTAAACGGTGCCAAAAACTTTATTACCCACGGCAAGTCGGGCCAGGTGGCCGTGGTGATTGCACGAACCGGTGCCGTGGGCGATTCGCATGCCATGACTGCCTTCATTATTGAAAAAGGGACACCGGGGTTCACGTCAGGTAAAAAAGAAAATAAGTTGGGTATGCGCGCCTCGGAAACAGCCGAGTTGATTTTTACCGACTGCCGGGTGCACAAAAGCCAGGTGATCGGCAAAGAGGGTGAGGGCTTTGTACAGGCTCTCAAGGTTTTGGATGGCGGACGAATCTCCATTGCCGCACTCAGTTTAGGTATTGCACAGGGCGCTTTCGAAGCTTCATTGAGGTATTCTAAAGAGCGGCAACAGTTTAACCAACCCATTTCGCAGTTTCAGGGTATTTCGTTCAAGTTAGCAGACATGGCCACGAAAATTGAAGCAGCGAGGCTCCTGACACTGCGGGCGGCCGATCTAAAAAACAAGGGGCGAAACGTCAATCGCGAATCGGCCATGGCCAAACTCTATGCCTCGGAAGTGGCAGTGGATGTTGCCAACGAAGCCGTACAGATTTTCGGAGGGTATGGATATATCAAAGATTTCCCGGCCGAAAAGTACTACCGCGATGCTAAGCTGTGCACCATTGGAGAGGGCACCTCGGAGATACAGAAGCTGGTTATATCGCGCACGCTTTTAAAGTAGTATTTGTTTTTTAAGCTGATTTACAGCTATATTTGCAGCCCTAAAAGAGAAAGTATGTTAATTATTAACATTAAGGAGAACGAATCGATCGATAAAGCCCTGAAGCGCTTCAAAAAGAAGTTTGAAAAGACCGGAGTGCTGAAGGAACTACGCGCCCGCACCGCCTTTGAAAAGCCATCGGTGAGAAGGCGAGGAACGGTTTTACGCGCCATTTATCGCCAAAAGCAGTACGCGCAAGAGAATTACTAACAATTAGTCTACAATACCTCCACAATCCCTTCAGGTGCTTTTACCTGAAGGGATTTTTTTTTACTTTTCAATACAGCAGGCGGTGGGACGCGCATGGTGGAATCTTTTCTGAAATATCTGGAGTTTGAGAAGCGCTACAGCCGCAAGACCATTGGGTCGTACCGAACCGACCTGGTGCAGTTTTCAGATTTTCTAGCGACACATTTTGAGATGCCCATTCAGGAGGCCTCGTACCCAGCCGTGAGGTCGTGGCTGATGCACCTTAGCGAGGGGGGCTTAGACGCAGTATCGATAAACCGGAAGGCGGCTGCGCTTCGATCTTTTTTCAGATTTGCCATGAAACGCGCGGGCCTGGCAGCCAACCCGATGACGAAAATACGGGCCCTTAAAGTCAAGAAGACATTACCCCACTTCGTGGAAGAGCGCGATATGGTGCGCCTGCTTGATCACATAAAATTTGAAGATTCGTTTGCAGGGTGGCGAGATAAACTCTTGCTGGAACTCTTCTATGGAACGGGCATGCGTTTATCCGAGTTGATTTCGCTGCGCGAGTCAGCCGTTAATTTGCACGACCAGACTTTAAAAGTAACCGGAAAGCGAAATAAGCAGCGCGTGGTGCCGTTTCCAGATCATCTGAAAGGCATCATAACCAGCTATATCAGGGCACGAAATCGCGAAATAGGTACTGCTGCTGTTTTGTTTGTTACTGATCAAGGTAAACCCTTGTACCCCATGTTTGTTCAGCGAACAGTTAAGCGATACCTGTCTGCGTTCGATCGGGTAGACAAAAAAAGTCCGCACGTACTGCGGCACACCTATGCTACGCACCTCCTCAACAAAGGGGCGGACATCAATGCGGTGAAAGACTTACTGGGCCACAGCAGCCTGGCGGCCACGCAAGTGTACACCCATAACTCACTTGAAAAGCTGAAGAAAGCTTACCAGCAGGCCCATCCAAAGGCATAACCGAGCCGGTAAGGTTTAATCCGGCATAACACATGTTCCATTTAAAATTTATACGTTATGAAACTGCAAGTACACTCCATCCACTTCGATGCAGACCAGAAGCTGATCGACTTTATTCAAAGAAAAATTGACAAGCTGGAGACGTTTTACGACAGGCTTGTAGATGGAGAGGTTTTTCTGCGACTCAACAACGAGGGGATTGACAATAAAACGGTTGAAATAAAGCTAAAAGTACCAGGCAATCAATTGTTCGCCAAAGAACAGGCGCGGTCTTTCGAGGTTGCTACCGACATGGCCACTGAAGCCCTTCGCAACCAATTGAAGAAGTTTAAAACAAAGTTGAGAAACGGGCGGGTATAGCAAAATGTCGGGGCCCCCGCCTTTGGCGGGGGCCCCGAATGCTTAGAGCCAAACGCTTTTAATTGGTTTTTGCCGGGGCAGGCGTTATGCCCATGCGCTTGAGTACCAAAGTAGAGATATTGTATTTTTCATCGCTGTAAAGCAAAATATCGCCCCCGCCCAAAAGCTGGGGATTAATGATAAAGGAGTAACCATTTTCTTTGGCCACATCTTCTATAGCCTTGCCCACCTTAGTAAACACGGGTTCCATAAGGGTGTTCTGCTTGTTTTGGCTGGACGTTTGCGCATCCTGCTGAAATTTCTGGATGCTCTCCTGCAGCAAACCCAACTCGCGCTCTTTATCTGCGCGTATGGCTTCAGGCGTGGTGGCGGGCATGCCCTGGTAAGCTTTCACCTTGCTTTCGTAATCCTGATATTTTGCCTTTAATTGATTTTCGAGCTGCGTATTATACGTCTTCAGGTCGCTTTCAATCTGTTTAAATTCAGGCATCTGGCTGAAGATGTAATCCCAATCGGCATAGCCAATTTTCTGTACGGGGGCCTGTGTGGTGGTAGGTGCCTGGGCAAAAGCTACAGCGCTTGCAACAGCCAGTGCCAGGGTAAAAATGGTTCTCATCGATCTGTTTATTTAGGGTTATTTAATTTTATCATTCGGGTCGCCAAGGCCTAATTCCTCCAGCACAAAATCGGTATAATCATGCCGCGGGTCGGTGTACACCATAACCAGTTCGCCTGCCTTATCAAAAATAATGGCCAGCCGATTGGCTTTAGCTACTTTCTCTACGGCATCGAACACCTTGTCCTGCAAAGGTTTAATCAATTCTTGTTTTTTCAAAAAGAACAAGCCGCCAAAGCCGAATACCTTTTTTTGATACTCTTTCAGTTCATTTTCTTTTTTCCGTATGGCTTCCATGCGCTCTTTCTTCATGTCTTCGGTTAGCAGCACCTGTTCGGCATAGTAGGCGCTGTAAGCGGCCTCCACTTTCTTCTGTAAGTCTTCCACCTCCTTTTCCCAGGCTACCGACAACTGATCGATTTCGTCTTGTGCCTTTTTATACTCGGGCATTTTGCTGAGCACAAAATCAGAATCGAAATAGCCGAACTTCTGTGCTTGGGCAAAATTCAGACCGAAAAAGAAGAGCGGGAAAACAATAACCAAAAACCTCATTTTTAGCGGATTTGCTGCCCGATAGTGAATTGGAAAGCCTGTTGGCCTGCGGTTTTGTTCGGGTTGCCAAACGGCACGGGGTCGAAGGCCTTGCCCCAGTTTAATCCAATCAGCCCAAATGCAGGCATGAAAATCCTGACGCCCAGCCCGGCAGCCCGGTACATTTTAAACGGATCGAATTCGTAATAATTGTCCCAGTTGTTGCCGCCTTCAGCAAACAAAAATCCGTAGATGGTGGCTGTTTGCCCGGTGGTTACGGGGTAACGCAGCTCCAATCCAAACTTATCGTACACAATACCACCTTGTATGCCCGAGGTAGCGTTGTTGCTGGAATAATTCGGGGGCGTTAGCACGCGGTCGTCATAGCCGCGCATGGCAATGATTTCCTGCCCCAGTACAAAGGAGTTGAACCCTCCGGCAAGGCCAGCCCCGCCCAGCAGGAAGCGACCAAACGGCCCGGGACCAAGAATTTGCGAGTACGTGCCGATAAAACCAAAGTGCGCCTTGGTTTCGAGCACAAGGCTGCGGCCATTCGGCTTGGTGCTGCCCAGAAGTTTCAGGTAGAACTTCGCATCAAACAGCCAACGATGCAATTCGGTCCATTTGTAACGCTCATTCACATCATCTACAAAAGAAGGATCGCGCCACAACGAGTAGGGCGGGGTTAGCTTCAATGCAAGCGAGATGGTGGACCCCGTGGTGGGGTACATGGGGTTATCAATGCTGTTGCGGGCCAGCGTGGTTTCGAGCGCAACCTCATAGGTGGTGCCATTGGCCGGAAGCACCGTGGAGCCCTGGAAGTAATTGCGGTAACGGTACTGCAGGAACGAGAGCGAGTTAACCAACGTAAAGTAGTTGTCGGGCCACTCCAGCCTTCGGCCCAGGCCGATGGTAACCCCGCTTTGTTTGAGCGATGAGTTGTCTGAGAACTCAAAATTGGCGCCCAGCAACCGGGCTACCGAGTGGTTTAGGCTTACGGTAAACGAATTTGGCTTGCGGCCGCCCAACCACGGCTCGGTAAACGAAAAGCTGTAGCTCTGGAACGACCTGCCATTGGCTTGCATTTGCAGAGACAGGCGTTGCCCATCGCCTACCGGCAGGGGCCTCCACTGTTTAAAGTGGGGCACTTTGCGGATGGAGAAGTTATTGAACGATAGCCCCACGGTGCCCACGAAGCCGTAGAAGCCGCCCCAGCCCCCCGAGAGTTGTATCTGGTCGTTCGACTGTTCCTCCAGTTTCCACTCGATGTCCACAGTACCGTCAGCCGGGTTGGGGCGAATGTCTTGCTCAATTTTTTGCGGATTGAAGTAGCCCATCTGCGAGAGTTGCTGCTGCGTGCGAATGATGTCTGACCTTCGGAATTTTTGCCCTGGTACGGTAGTTAATTCTCTACGAATAACATGATCGCTGGTGCGTTCGTTGCCACTGATCAGCACCTGGTCAATGGTGGCCTGGTCGCCTTCAAAAATGCGCATCTCTACGTCAATCGAATCGCCCACCACGGCAACCTCTACGGGGATAACGCGGAAAAACAGGTAACCGTCATCCATGTAAAGGCCGCTGATGTCGGCCCCTTTGGGATTAAAAGTTGTCTTCTTGTCAATCAATTCTTTGTTGTATACATCGCCTTTGTTGATATCGAGAATTTTATTGAGGGTGGCCGCACTATGCACAAAATTGCCCGTCCAGGTAATGTTGCGGAAGTAATATTTCTTGCCTTCGTATACTTTGAAATTGATATCGATGGACCGGTTGTCGTATCGGGTAATGGTGTCGGAGATTATCTCCGCATCGCGATAGCCCTGAGAGTTGTAGTACTCAATGATCTTGAGTTTGTCATCTTCAAAATCGCTGGCAATAAATTTCGAGCCGTTGAAAAAGTTGAGTTTAACATTCTTGTTGACAAACTCGCGCACCTGGCGCGCGCTCATGTTGCGGCTGGAGTCGAGCGCGCGCGAAATTTTGCCGGGTGTTGCGGTAAAGATGCTTTTTAAAAGCGTGCGGTGAAGCGTAATGCGCGCGTGCTCGTGCGTTTTCTTCATTTTATGTTTTAGCGTGGTGGCGCTGATGTTATCGTTGCCCTCAAACTTTATTTCGTTAATGCGCACCTTGGCTTTCAAATCTACATCAATCGCCAACCTGATGCCGCCCCGGTTCAGTGTGTCGTAGTCTTGCGTAATTTTTACAACGGTGTTCAGGAAGCCTTTTTTGATGAAATGCTTCTTCACGGTAAGCTCAGCATTTCTGATCATGGCATCGTTTACAATTTTGCCTTTGATGAGGTTCATATCTTCCTTCAGGCTGGCCTGCCTGCCCTTGGTAATACCTGTGAAATAAAAGTCGATAAGGCGGGGGCGCTCGGCCAGACGCAACATCAGAAATACGTTTTCGCCTTCAATGCGATCCACCTCAATAGACACATCTCCCACCAGGCCGTGTTTCCATAGTTTGCGCACACCATTAGAAATTTTGTCGCCCGGTATTTTCACACGGTCGCCCACGCGCAGCCCGGTTAATGAAATGATGGCACTCTTGTCGAGCACGTTTAAACCGGTAACCTCAATACCTCCGATGATATACTCAGACGGGTTGGCATAGTTCAAATTGCCTTCGCTCGAGGCGGCCGGTGTGCGCTCGCGGTTTTTGCGAAACTGGGCGTGGGCCGCGTTGGCCAGCAATACAGCAACAAGCAGGATGGGTAGAATGCGCATGATCAACTTACACGGTTCTTTCCAAAATTTTTCCAAAACGTCTTTCTCTTTTCTGATACGCCACCACCGCTTTGTGCAAATCTGCCTTTCTGAAGTCGGGCCAGAGGGTATCGGTAATGTACAATTCGGTATAAGCCAGTTGCCAAAGCAAAAAATTGCTGATGCGCATTTCGCCACTGGTGCGGATGAGCAATTCCGGATCGGGTATGTCGCCCGTTTCCAGGTATGAGGCAAACGTATTTTCGGTGATGGCCTCTACGTCCAGGTGGCCCAGTTTGGCTTCATGGGCAATTTTTTTTGCTGCTTTTACAATTTCTGATCGGCCGCTATAGCTTAGCGCCAACGTTAACGTGAGGCCGTTGTTTTTTTGGGTGGCGGCAATGGCCTCGTCAAGATTTTGCTGGCACTCCAGCGGCAAGTGGGTAATGTCGCCTATGGTGAGCAGCCTTACCTTGTTTTCATGTAGCCGATCGATTTCCTTTTTCAAGGTATTTACCAACAACTCCATCAGGCCATCCACCTCTTCTTTGGGCCGGCCCCAATTTTCAGTGCTGAAAGCATAGAGAGTCAAATACTTTATTCCCAGTTCGCCACAGCCTTCAATAACGGCCCGCACTGCCTCTATGGCGTTACGGTGGCCAAAAATTCGGGCTGCGCCTTTGTTTTTTGCCCACCGGCCGTTGCCGTCCATAATAACGGCAATGTGCTGTGGTAAATTATTGGGGTTAATATTTTGGTTTACAGCTGCCACAAGGCGGCAAAAATAGCCTATTTCGCGCACATCTGCACGGCCCTCAATAGGGGCTGCGGGGGCAGGGTATGTCGTAAAAGGTACGCGTAAAGGTCAGGCCCAAAAAAAAGTAGTTGTCGTTGTCGTAACGGTTGCCGTACTGAAAATTTTTGAACGAAGGCTCGCCATCCGAAATGTTATCCAGGTAGTCGAAAAAAGTCTTTCGGATCCCGAATTCAGCTGCCACATACCATTTTGGATTCAGCACGTATTTCATGCCTCCGCCAAAGGGCACCGCCATCTGAATATTGCTGTAGGCTGCATTTTTTGAGGCGTTGCCCGAAATACCGAACAGGCCTATGCCGGCATACACGTAAGGGGTAAACCGAAGCCTGCGTGTATCATCACGCCAGTTCAAAAAGTGGTATTCAGCTGTTTGAGAAACTTCCAATAGAAAAATATTGAAGGCTGCCGCGCGCTGGCGTGCGAGAGCGTCAATGGGTCGCGCATCGCTAGCTTTTAGTTTGCCACCCGTGAGGGCAGTGCGCAGGCTGATGACCCGGCTGATGTTGTTACGATAGAATATCGTGGCTGCCGGCTGCGAGGACAAAAAATTATATGTGCGCGCCAAATCGCCCGTGTAAACAAAAGTTCCGGCACCGCCACCCACTTCAGAGCGTTGCGATATTTGCGCTCGCGCTGAACCGCACAGGCCAGCTAAAACCAACCCTATGAACAAGGATTTATTCGCTGGCGCCCGCATGTTTTGCTATCTGAACTTAGCCCGGTGAAAGGTGGCGCCCAGCACATAAGTTAACCTGATGCTGGTAACCATGTAAATGTCGCGGTCGTTTTTGCTGCCGCGCAAGTTCCCAATGCCTTCCGGACCCCGAAACTCCTGGCCGTAGCCGGGTTCTACCGTGTACGTTTGGCCGTTGCGGCCCACATAGGTATTGGTGCTGGTGGGCAGGTTGAGTTCACCGGTGCGGTAAGACATAGCCCGTGCCAGTTCTGAGTTAAGCACCCCCAGGTCAACATAGTTTTGGCTCACATCGTCCAGATAGTCGAAGAAAGTGTATCTAAAACCAATATCGCCCCAAAGATCCATCACTTCATTTATTCTGAAACGCGCGCCCAGGCCAAATGGTATGGCTATCTGTGCAGTTTTATAGGGTTTGATTCCATAGTTCACATCGTTCGGGTCGAGGTTGGAGTATTGCCCTTCCGTTCCCAGGGGGCGCAGTTTTACCCATTGGCCAGCCTCGGCCAATGGTGCGCCATTCAGGCCGGTGGCGGGGGCAATGGCTTCCGGATTGTGCAGAAAACCCGCAAGGCCCAGGTAAACGTAAGGAGTCCATTTAACACGGCTGATGTAGTTGCCCTGGTTTGGAAATAAATCGAAAACGGCTACAACCGATAACTCTTTAATCTGATTGCGGAATGAGAGGTTTCGCTTGTATCGGTAAATTCCACTTGACAGATCGGTTGGATCTGCCGAGTCGGTGTCTGATCCGCGCAGCACCCCATACATAAATTGCCCCTGCAGCGTATACCGGGGCCCGAAGCGGTGAGCAAATGACACCCCAAAGCCTGGCCGGGTAAAAGAAATATCAGTGCTGATGCGACTGGGCCTGGGCGCTATGTCGCCATAATAATTAAGGGCATTTACCGAAAAACCCAGCGCGTTGTATATTTTGTCTTTGCCGAAATGGCTTTTCTTGCCTTTGAAGTGGGCAATGCGTTTGTTGTTTTTCTTGATGTTTTTGCGGTTTAACTGCGCCATGGCGTCAATGGACATCCCACAAACCGCGATTACCAGAGCCAACCAGAACACTCTCATAGCTTTTCAGTCTTTAACGAATAACAAAGATATAAAAATACTGAAAGCGGCCAGCGCTAGTTGCGGATGTCTAGCCCCCAGTTAAGCTTTTGGCGCAGCGTTTTAAAGTAATGATAGCCCGGCAACAATATCAGCTTGGCAGAAAATCGTTCCTTTTTAACCTTTAGTTTTACCGAGCTGTCGATGGTTTCGAAGCGCGAATCGAGCGAGATAAGAAATTTCTTGGCCCGGCCTTCGATTTGAAAAGTGATTTCAGACTGATCGGAAACCACAATGGGCCGCGCGGTGAGGTTGTGCGGGCTAACCGGTGTTATCACAAAGCTCTCCGACTGCGGGTACAGCAACGGGCCGCCACAACTCAGTGAGTATCCGGTAGACCCAGTAGGCGTGGAAACGATCACGCCATCGGCCCAATAAGAGTTGAGCAACTCTCCATCCACATAGGCATGCACATTCACCATGGCCGAGCTGTCTTTTTTCATGATAGTGAAGTCGTTCAGGGCAAAATTCTGCCCTTCAAACAGTTTGGCGTCCGAGACTAGATGGAGCAAGGTGCGCGAGTCGATTTTGAAATTTTCTTTGAAAAGGTTGTTGATGGCTTTTTCTACGTCATCGCGGCCGGTAGTGGCTAAAAAACCCAACCGGCCGGTGTTGATGCCGAGGATGGGGACTTCATGCTTGCCGATGTAGGTGACCGACTCGAGCAGCGTGCCATCGCCCCCGATGGACAGAAAGAAGTTTACCGTTTTCAGGCTGTCGCCAGGGGCGAAGCTTTTCAAGTTCAACTGTTGAATGCGCTGCGAGCGCACCTGGCGCAGAAACTTGTCTGACACCCACACATCGGCTTTGTATTGGTGCAGCTGCTCAATAACATTTTCAATAAACCGCTCGGATTTACTTTGAAAGTCTTTGCCGTGAATAGCCACACGCATGCGAGGCCTTCTAGATGTTGAGGTAGCGCATCAGCATATCGATGCGCTCTTTGTCGTCTCCGGCCGACTCCTTGCGCACTTCGTGGTAGCGGCCAATCACGCGGTAGCCGAAGCGCTCCAGCGTGGCCACAACGCGCGAGAGATCTTGCTGATTGATTTTCAGTGTGAGCTTGATCTTACCTTTGTCCATCGGGTCTTCCACCAATGTGCTGCTGATGATCTTGCCTTTGTTTTCTTCCACATACCGCGCAATCTCTGCCAGCGAGTAATCGATGATATTCATAGAGAGCACCAGAATACCTCCCGGCATCTGTACTGCTGCCGACTGTGCGAAAGAGGTCATCATGTCTTGAATGGTGATAACCCCTGCGTAGCGACCTTCGTCATCGTTTACAGCCACAATCTGCAACTTATTTTCACCGGCTATCCGCAGGATGTCGAAGAAGTGCGAGTCGAGCGAGGTAACACACTCTGTTCCAGTAAGGTTAAAATCTTTGAGGTTCTTTTCTATGTCGTTACTCTCCAAAATAATTTCCTCCGAGATAAAGCCCAACAGCACTCCGTTGTTTACCACCGGTAGGTGGTTACAGCGAAACTCCTCCATCCACACAATGGCCTTATGGGCATCGTCCGTCACCTTCAGGGGTGGTATCATGTAATTAATCAGCTCTGCAGCAATCACAAGAGGTAATGTTTATTTGGTAGTAACCAAAAACTCTTCCATCAGTTCATTAAATCTTTCGGGGCGCTCCATCATAGGCGCATGGCAGCACTTATCAATGAAGCGCAGGGTTGAGTTGGGGATGAGGCGGTTAAATTCGTGGGCCACCATGGGGGGCGTTATCGTGTCGTTTAATCCCCAAACCAGCAGCGTGGGAACCGCAATTTTAGGTAAATCTGCTGCCAGGTTATTGCGTTGCGCAGATTTTGCAATAGCTACGATGCGCATGCACTTCGGTATGCTCTTCGTGGTTTCGAACACTTCATCTACAAGTTCTTTCGAAGCTACGGCCGGATCGTAGAACGTATAGGCCACGCGCTCGCGTATGTAATCGTAGCTGCCCCTGCGCGGGTAAGAGCCGCCCATAGTGTTTTCAAAAAGGCCCGAACTGCCTGTTAACACCAGGCGCGAAACTTTATCAGGATTGCTTAAAGTATACAGTAAACCCACGTGGCCGCCCAGCGAGTTGCCCATAATAATCAGGTTATCAAGCTGCATGGTTTTAACAAACTCTTCCACAAACTGACGCAACCCTTCCAGGCCGGCTTCTTTTATAGGCATTTCGTAAATGGGCAACATGGGTATTACCACGCGGTATTGCGATGAGAAGCGGTTCACTACACCCTCCCAGTTGCTTAAGGCGCCAAAAAGGCCGTGCAGCAACATCAGCACCTGGCCCTGACCTTCGTCTACAAATTTAAACCCGCCAGATTCTTTTACGTGAAGGGCCATACCCGTTTGATTTGGGGATAAGTAAAGAAAAAAAACTGAACCTTAGAACTGTGCGAAAATATCCTTTAAAAAAGGTAAAAACTGAGAAATCCAGGCGGTGAGTTCGGGTGCCAGCCTGGCAGTGAACGGATAGAGCCACGAGCCGCGTGTCCAGTCGGCCGGCAAGTCAATTTTTAGCGAGTCGGTGATCCACAGCAGCACGCTCATCGTGAAGGCGGTTTTAAACATGCCTAGCAGGGCGCCCATGGCTTCATCAATATGTCCGAGGAAAGACTTGTCAATGGAGTTGCGAATACTTTTACCCAACCAGGTTACGCCCACCACAATCGCGATAAAAATCAGCAGGAAGCTGATGTACGGCAGCACGGCCCTGTCGGCATTAAATTCCCGTTGCAAAAATTCCATGCCTGCGCCCATCAAAGCGAACGCGCCCATGACGCCCAGCACGAGTGCCAGCAGGGTGAATAACCCCATCAAAAAACCTTGCTTGTATCCGCTGTAGGCGCCAATGACCAAGACAATGGCCAGCACAATGTCAATATTACTCAAAAGGCCAACAGTTTTTTTACCAACTCCGAAACCACTTTTCCATCAGCCTGGCCCGCCAGAGTTTTGGTGGCCGTGCCCATCACTTTACCCATATCTTGCGGGCCTTTGGCACCCACCTGTTCGATGATATTTTTTAGTGCCTCGGTGATTTCCGCTTCGCTGAGTTGCTTGGGCAGGTAGCGGCTGATGATCTCGAGTTGCAGCAGTTCGCGCTGCGCCAGGTCGGCCCGGCCTTCTCTTTGAAAAATTTCAGCCGACTCTTTGCGCTGCTTGGCGGCCTTCATCAGAAGTTTGTGTTCCGCTTCCGCGGATATTTCTGCGCTTCCCCCCTTCTCGGTCTCAGCCAGTAAGATCATCGACTTGATGCCGCGCAGCGCCTCCAGCTCTTCCTTGTTCTTGGCCAGCATGGCTTTCTTAATGTCTTGATCGATGGTTTGTTTTAAGCTCATGGTAACGTGGTTTCGGTTGTGCCGTTTAAATTGCAATGCAAATTAATACGAACGAATAAATCGTGACACGACTGAGTGTAAATATCAATAAGATAGCCACGCTGCGAAATGCGCGGGGTGGTAACAATCCGGACGTGGTGCACGCGGCCCAGGACTGTGAGCGTTTTGGGGCACAGGGTATAACCGTTCACCCCCGGCCAGACGAAAGGCACATCCGCTATGCCGATGTTTTGGCGTTGCAACAGGTGGTGACCACCGAATTTAATATCGAGGGCTACCCCGATGCGCGCTATTGCGCGCTAATCGAAAAAGTGCGGCCCGCACAGGCTACGTTGGTGCCCGATGGGCCACAGGTACTCACCAGCAATGCGGGGTGGAATACCGTGCAACATGCTGCACTTTTGAAAGAAAAAATTGCGGAACTGAAAAGCTATGGTGTGCGGGTGTCGGTTTTTGTGGCACCCGATGTAAGGCTGGTAGAAGGTGCTGCCGCAGCCGGGGCCGACCGGATAGAGCTTTACACAGGGCCTTATGCGAAGGCTTTTTTTGCAGACAAGCATCAGGCTGTACAGCCTTATCAGCTTGCGGCACAACGGGCGCACGAGCTGGGCCTGGGCATCAATGCCGGCCACGACCTTGATCTGCATAACCTTCGCTTCTTGCGCCAGAGCCTGCCGCACCTCGATGAGGTGTCCATCGGCCATGCTCTTATTTGCGATGCGTTGTACCTGGGGCTGGAGAACACCATTCGGCTGTACTTGCGCGCTCTGGCCTGAGGCACACCGAGACCATCATACAATGATTGAAAGGCTTTTTTAACAGGTTCAAACAATATGCATGCACACCTGTTGCTTAACGCATGCGTGCCACGTTAGTTTTTCCGCACCAGCTTTTTGCGAGCCATCCCGCCATCGTAAAAGGAAACGCTGTTTTTCTCATCGAAGACCACCTGTTTTTCAAGCAGTATCATTTCCATGCACAAAAGATAGTGCTGCACCGCGCTTCGATGAAAGCTTATGAGCAGCTATTGCGAAAAAAGAAATTAGTCGTGCGGTATGTGGAGGTCGCAGAGGCAGACCTACAGGGGTTATTTGCAGCCCTTCAAGAAGAAGAATTTTCGGGCGTAGATATGGTCGATCCTGTGGATTACCTGCTCATGCGAAGGGTGAAACGCTATGCCCGCCAGTATCGCCTGCCACTGAATATTTATCCCACGCCAAATTTCATTACGCCAGCAGCCGAGTGGGATAATTTTTTTGCCCGTGAGCGCAAGCTGCTGATGGCGGATTTCTACAGGCAACAGCGCAAGCGCCTGAACATTCTGATGGAGGGCGACAGGCCCGTAGGCGGCAAGTGGAGCTTTGACACCGAAAACCGCAAGCAGTTGCCGGCTTCTGTGCGCATACCATCGTTACCCACGTTTGAAACCCGGCCCGAAGTGGCAGAAGCCTGGCGCTACACCGAGAAATATTTTCCGCATGCCCCCGGTAGCCGCGAATATGCCAGTTACCCCATAACCCATGCCGAGGCCGAGAAACTGCTGGATGATTTTCTTGACCACCGCCTGGCGCGGTTTGGCGAGTATGAAGACGCCATCGCCCGGCAGCACACCGCCTTGTTCCATTCGCAACTCACGCCCGCATTGAATATCGGGTTGTTATCACCCGCCTGGATCATTGAGCGCACGTTACAGAAACACAAACAAAGAAGGTACCCGCTCAACAGCCTTGAGGGTTTCATTCGCCAGGTTATTGGTTGGCGTGAGTTTATGCGCGGTGTTTACCAGCACCATGGCGTACGCCAGCGCACGGCCAATTACTGGCAACTTACACACCCGCTGCCAGCCAGCTTTTACTCGGCCACCACCGGTGTCGAGCCGGTAGACGATGTGATTAAAAAAGTTTTGCGCACCGGCTACTGCCACCACATTGAGCGGCTCATGGTACTGGGCAACTTTATGCACTTATGCGGGTTGCACCCCGATGGCGTTTATCGCTGGTTCATGGAATTATTCATTGACGCGTACGACTGGGTGATGGTGCCCAACGTATACGGCATGAGCCAGTATGCCGATGGCGGGCTGATGACCACCAAGCCGTATGTGTCGGGGTCGAATTACATTTTGAAAATGAGCGACTACAAAAAGGGGCCTTGGTGCGAGGTGTGGGACGGCCTGTACTGGAACTACATTCACACCCATGCCGCCACCTTTGCCAAAAACCCCCGCATGAGCATGGTAGTGAACCTGGCGAAGAAAATGCCGGAGGCAAAAATGAACCTGCATAAAAGGGTGGCCAGCGACTTTCTGAGGAGTCTGCAGTAGCTCCGGTCATCATGCCACCGGCTAAATAAAGCCGGGCTACCGCACTCTTCCAAATACTGTTTACTGGTATTGATCGTTCAGCCGAGCACGATGAGGTACCCGATAACATCGATTATTTTTTGTGCACCGGTTTTTTGGATATTAACTTCAACACCAAGCCTGCCTTGGATGCCTAAGTGTTCGACTATACTTGTACCGACAAGGATTGAATGAAGAGCTTTTGACACCTCTATCCGGCCGCCACTCCTACAATTCTCGTACCCACACGTTTCTAAAACTTACGGGGTTGCCGTGGTCTTGTAGCTGAATACTTGCCTTGCCGTGAGGCTGATACACGGGCAGCCCGCGGTATTCCGTTGGCCCCCAAATCTGTACGTGGTTTTGCACCAGCACGCCATTGTGCAGCACGGTAACGTAGCCGTGCGCTATCACTTTACCATTTTCACTAAAGCGCGGTGCAGTAAAAATGATGTCGTAGGTCTGCCATTCGCCTGGCCTGCGCGTGGCATTTACCAGGGGGATGTGCTGCTTGTACACTGCCCCCGCCTGGCCGTTGCTGTACGTCTGACTCTCGTAACTATCGAGCACCTGCAGTTCGTAGCGCTCTTGTAAAAAAATGCCGCTGTTGCCGCGGCCCTGCCCCTCGCTCTCAATTTGCGCGGGCGAGCGCCACTCAATGTGCAACTGCATGTCGCCAAAAGCCTGCCGCGTTTTGATGTCGCCTGCACCTTTCACCACCGTCATGGCACCATCTTTCACCTCCCATTTCGCCTCGGCACCATTTAGCGTTGTCCATTTGCTCAGGTCTTTGCCATCGAACAGCACGATGGCATCGCTGGGAGCCTCGCCCGGCAAACCTCCCGGGGTTATCTTCTTCACTTTGGGCTCCCACACTTCGGTAACGCGCGGGTCGAATGTTTCGCGGGCGGGCTGGGCCCAGAGGGCAACAGCAGACAAGAGTAGAGCAAGGGTATAAAACAGTTGTTTCATATGGCCATACGGTTTATTCAAAGAAAACAAGGTAGGAATTTTTACTTACGCCAAAGTCATCACTTGCTGCGGCCTGTCGTATTTTTACACTTGTCAAACGATTACGGTATCGCCCTTCGCAAGTGAAAAGCCTGATTCCTGTTTTGCTGCTGGCCATGGCCTGCGCCAACGAGCCCTATCCACCGGTGCTGCTGCAACCGCTTACCATCAAAAAGGCAGACGGGACAAAAACGTTCACCTATCGGCAAAATCGCCTGGTAGCTTTTACTGATACTAACCCTGCCAGGGCGATAAAACTCTACTACTCCGGCAGTGTGCTAACGCGTGTAATTAGCGATAGTACGGCCGACAGGTACACGCTAACCACATTACAATTTCAGAACAATCGACTCGTGAGCGATTCATCTTTTTTGGTGACATCGGGCGTGCGCGAGTTGCGCAGCATTCGAAATTTTACTTACAGCTCTGCGGGCGATTTGACCACTATCGGCACATCGGCCATACCGGCCGAGTGGCAGTTGCTATGGCAAGGAGGAAACATAACAGAGGTGATCTACCGCGCGCAGGGGCTGCCGGCCGACACCACGCGTCTGCAGTACGATAAGAAAAAATCATTATACCCTAACCTGACGAGCTTTCTCTACACGCTGCCTGCCAATGAGTGGTTCTGGCTATCGCCCGCTAATCCCATCCTCATCGTACAAACGGGCCGGACTGATCGCAAAATCCAATACGGTTACAACAAATTTGATTACCCCAACAACATCAACGACAACGGGGTAAAACTCACAGCCGACTACCGGCTGCTTCCGTAAGTGCTAAACGCAAATCAATCGGCCGGGGCAAGCCGACTCAACGCAAAACCCACGCGGCAACTAATCAGCGGGCTTACGCTTATCCTCTTTTCCTCGTTGATAATCGCGAAGTAGAAGGGGGGCTCCGCGATGGCATTGGCAGGTAAAGTGGGCTTGCGATAATGCACCGCACGTAATGTCCACCCTAAATGCATTTCAATAGAAAAGCGCCCCGACCAATTCACCAGGCCATACTTCATTGAAAAGCCCGATTCGCGATAGTTAATTCGATATAAAAACGTTCTCGAAAACTGCCGGGTACAGGCTGCATCGAAGCACTCGATCACCGAAGCCTGCCGGTCGAAATTGATGGTATTGAGGTAGGGTTCTATCGATGCGAAGTGTTGCTGGTTACCGCTAACGTGCGCATAATAGCGAAACTCCGTTTTCAATTTTACGCCCCGCTTGTTGCGATACCGATCGTTTGCATTAGCGCCCGGCACCACCACGCCCACATCTGCTTGCAGACCATACCGGGGTTGCCACCGGTACTCATAAGCAAACTGTGCTGTAGGGTAAAAGTTAAGCAGGTGCAGGTATCCCCATTTTACCGTATGCTTGGCATAAACTTTTACACTATCGGGGGGAGCGGCAGATATACCGTTAGTTGCTGTTGCTGCCGTGAGTAGCAGCACGGCCATGAATTTACAATGCTGCACGGTTTACCGGTATGCTGCTCAACAGGCTTAATGTGCCGGCATCGCATGAAAACGAGTATTGAAAAATGCCATCTTCTCCAGTGAGGATGAATGAGCCGTTGCGCACAATAACATCGTAAGCATTTACCGATTCGATGGCGCGCACCTGGCGCACCCGGTCGCCCGTTACATCCAGCATCTTAAAACCAAATTTACCTTCGCAAACAAACAGGCAGTTGCCCGATATCCCCAGCCCGCCTGGCGACTTCATGGGATAATTGGTTATAAGCCTCGGGTTGTTGGGGTTGGTGATGTCGATTATTTCCAGCGCATTGGCCCCGCGGTTGCAGGTGTTGCCCGACCGCAGTGTGACGTAGGCACGGTTACCCTGCACCACTACCGGGTCGCACGAGACTATGTGCTGGTAGCGAAAAACAAACTCGGGGCTTGCCGGATTTTGCAGCGAGTAGATATACATGGCATCGCGTGCGCCCATGTACAAGTAGTCACCGTTTGCCTGGATGGTTTCCATGGCAAAGCCGATGGGAACTTCGTTGGCTTTGCGGAAGGAGTTTCCGGCTATGTCGAACACCGACAAGGTAGCAGACGAGAGCACGTAGAGGTAGTTGTTTTTGATGGCAAACCGCGCCAGCGAGCCACTTGCGCCTGTCACACTCTCGCCCGAACTTTGATCGCTGCACGCAGCAAACAGCCAGATAGCAAAAATCGCAAGGTTAAAACGCATAGCATTGGGGGTTGGAGAGTGCTTGCTTTTTCCATGCTACTACCATGCCCTTATCGGGATCAATGCACTCAAAATAGCTGTTGGAAGGCGGGGGAACACCCAACAGCCAGTTGCTGAGCGGCAACTTATCAATGACTTCAAACGTTTTGAAAGCGTCTGTGGCCACGGATACCAGGCCGCCCATGTGGTCTGCGTACAACACATTATTTCTCACGGCCACGTCTATGTTTCCGGTGACCTGTATAAAACCAAGGGCCACGGGGTTGGCCGGGTCGGAGTTGTCAAATAAGTGAATGCCCTGGTTCACTTCATTTACCAGAAGAAATTGCAGGTAAGTATAGATTTTGCCCGGTGCTTCAATGGGGCGTGCAGGCAGCAACTTTATTTCAGAAACATCGCCCTGGGCATACACTGGCACATAACTTTCAGCCTCACTGGAAAAAGGCAATTCGGGCCCTGTAACACAACCCGCGAAAGCCAACACGAATATAATCGATGTGTTATACGGAGACTTCATTTTTTAGCATCTGTTGTCGAAGGTAGAAAAAAGCACTTTTGCATGAAACCAATACCAGGCACTATTTTACATGTGCATCATAAGAGCGAAAATCTTTTGTCATCAATTCGTATGTTACCCGTAACCATACCACCGTGCAGGCTAACGCTTTTACGGCATGCAGCCGCAGCAGCTCGCGCAAAAATTTCGGGTAAAGATCAGTTGAGTTAAAGCTTGCAAACAAAAAGGCAATGGCGAGCAGCACCCAGTGGTAATGTTGGTAAGGTTTCGGCTGGATAACAAACCAAATGGCGATACCCATAAAAACGATGATGTAAGTAGAGCCTTCTGATGACGAACTGAAGATAACCGGAAACATCAGCGTAGATGCCACCATGAGTAACTGAAATGCCCTTGCCTTGTATTGTGGTACGCGCAAGTAAGGTAGTGCAAACATTATTGCGCCTGCAATCAGAAAGGGCAGGTTGGGCAGTTTGGCATTCTGAAACAGGCGCCTGAAAAACCCCATAATCGAGATGTCTTGATACGAGGTGAGCGAGATGTTCTCGTTGTTTTTTACCATGAGATAGTAAAACCACTCCTGATACGAATGCCACACATAATCGGGTGACGACAGCGCCATGGGCAGTAAAAACAGTACAGCACTCCAGCCTACACAGGCCAGCACATACCGGGGTTTATCCTTCACAAAAAAGAAAAATGCCAAGGCTACGATACCATAGAGTTTCACAAAAGTGGCGATGAGAAAGGGCAGCGGTGCCAGCCATTCTTTCTCTTTCACGATGAGGGTATACGAGAGAATAACGAGTGCCGCCACGGCAATATTAAACTGCGCATTAAAACCCGCGGTAAGCAATTCGTTGGCGCTGATCAGCATGATGGCGTGCCTTTGCCATGACTTAAGCGGCAATTGTAATACCGCCCAGAGCAGCAGCAGCGTGAGGCCGGCTACCCATAATGACAGGCCCAGCCAATCTGGCAGCACAGCAAAAGGCGCTATGACTAAACTAAACAGCGGGCCGTAGTGATTTTTGTCGCCATACTCGGCCGGGTAGCGTCCGTAAAGCGACTTCTCTTCGAGGGCATGGAAAAAGGTGTACTTGAATATTTGGTAGTTGTTAGACGGGGCGCTGAAGAAGTTGGCCTTCAGCACCACAGCCAAAATGATGGCAAGCCAAAGGCCCACAAAAAATTTTCGTTGTTGCAGCCACGAGTTAGACAGCGTTGCCATGGTTTTTTTACCTTTAACTAAAGCGCGTCAAAGATTGCGTTATTTACGAACAACCGAAAGCAGTTATGATGGCCCTTTCAGTCATTATCCCCGTTTATAACGAAGAAAAAAATGTGCCCGTGCTGTACGCCCGGCTCACGGCTGTGCTGGAAACCCTCCCAGGTTCGTTCGAACTTATTTTCATAAACGATGGGAGTGGCGATGGCACACTGGCCGAGGTAAAGTGCCTGGCTGCTGCCGATGAGCGTGTGCGCTACATCGACTTCAGCCGCAATTTTGGTCACCAGGTAGCTGTAACAGCCGGCCTGCATTTTTGCCGGGGGGAGCGGGTGGTGATTATCGATGCCGACTTGCAAGATCCGCCCGAGCTGATAGCCGCCATGCACAGGAAAATGGATGAAGGTTTCGAGGTGGTGTATGCCAGGCGCAAAACGCGCGATGGCGAGAGTTTTTTTAAGCTTGCTACCGCCAAGTTGTTTTATCGGCTGCTGGGTTGGGTTACTTCGGTGGATATTCCGCTCGATACGGGCGACTTTCGCATGATGCACCGCAAGGTGGTAGACACGCTCAACCGCATGCCCGAGCAGCACAAGTTTATTCGCGGCATGGTGGCCTGGGTAGGCTTTCGGCAAACATTTGTGCTGTACGACCGCGACAAGCGGTATGCCGGCAAAACAGGCTACACCTTTCGCAAAATGTTTCGCTTTGCACTCGATGGCATAACGGGCTTCTCCAACTTGCCGCTAAAGGTGGCCACCTATGCGGGGTTTGTCTTTTCTGTGTTTTCGTTTGTGCTGATCATCTACACCCTGTACGCCCGCTTTTTTACTACCGCCTATGTGCCAGGCTGGGCATCGATCATGATCAGCATTTCATTTATCGGGGGTATTCAACTCATCTGCCTGGGGTTTATAGGCGAGTACCTCATTCGGATGGATGCCAACATACGTCAGCGCCCGCTTTACATCGTAAACGAAACGAACATGACGGAGTAGCTTGATGAATGCAGCGCCAACTAAAATGCGCCTGTTCAGAAATTAATGCAGCCTTTACATGCCAAGCGTTTCACCGGCAGTGGAAAGGCTTATCTTGCACCATGAAGTTTATTTTGATTGCCATCGCCTGCACTATCTCAATCCAGTTACCCGCACAAACCTACACCCCTAAGTTCGATGTGCAGGGCCATCGTGGCTGCCGCGGATTGAAACCGGAAAACACCATCCCTGCCTTTATCACTGCACTCGATTCGGGCGTCACCACTTTGGAGTTAGACCTGGCTATCACGAAAGATCTGCAGGTAGTAGTGTCGCATGAGCCGTGGATGAGCGCTGCCATCTGCCTCAACCCGCAGGGCCAGCCCATTAGTGAAAAAGACGATCGAAAGTTTAATCTCTACAAAATGACCTATGAGGAGGTGCAAAGGTGGGATTGCGGCTCCAAAGGCAACGCACGCTTTCCGGAGCAGCAAAAAATGAAGGCCGCGAAGCCATTGCTGAAAGATGTGATCATCGCGGCCGAAAACCACATCAAAAATTTTACCCGCTACGAGGTAGACTATAATATCGAGATCAAAAGTTTGCCGCCAGGCGACAACCTCTTCCATCCGAAGCCGGAAGTATTTTCCGACTTGGTGTATCAACTCATCGACCAGTATCTGCCCTGGGAGCGCGTGGTCATTCAGTCGTTCGACTTTCGGGTGCTTCAGTATTGGCACGAAAAATACCCCAAGGTGCGCCTGGCAGCGCTCATCGAAAACCTCAACACCATCGATGAGAATTTGAAAACCCTAGGCTTTCGGCCCAGCATCTATAGCCCCGACTACAAGCTACTTTCCAAGAGTGAAGTAAAGTACCTGCAAAGCATGGGCATGCGCGTGGTGCCCTGGACAGTGAACGACCCCAAGGAAATGGAAGAGTTGAAGGCTTGGGGTGTAGACGGTTTCATTACCGACTACCCCGACCGGGCTTCAAAACTTGGGTACACCCTTAAAATAAAACAGCCGTAACTGCGGTTGGTGAAGGAACAATTTTTCGATTTGAGAGACGTTTTGAGTGATTGCATGCCACCGAGTCGCATCAGCTCTGTTGGCAAAAATGGAGATGAAAAAATTAATCACATTCAGCATGCTTGCGGCAACGTTATTTTTACTCAGCCATGCATCCGGGTTTGCGCAAAGAGGGGATGTAATCGATAACGGAAAGTCTCGACCCCTGCGGCACTCAAGATTTTTGGCCATAGGCCGGTCGTCATTTGATGTGAACGGATTCCCCTCTTCCCCCGACTACGCTTCATTGGAAATGAGATTGGGCGCAGGAATAGCAAAGCTGCTGGGGAAAAATTTTGAACTAAAGTCGGGAGTTACCCTCGGCCTGAAATTCAAACGCAAATCCTATTTCTACGGGCCATCAAAGCAGTTTACCAATGAGCCGTGGGTAAGTTTGAATCTGGACGAGACCGCAAGCAGTCGCAACCATTTGTTTATAGAAAGCCCTGTGGCCTTGCAGTTCAAGCTCCCTAAGACCGGTGTTAGACTTAAGGGCGGATTAAATTTTCGCTTTTGGGCGCCAAACAACGCCAGTGTAGATGTGTTATCCTTCCAACCGGAAATTGGTATACTCGGAGGCATCTCATCTAATGTGGGCAAACGGATTAATGTAGGGGTAGAACACTATTATGGATTGACTGACATATGGGGAGGTAGTTCTAGAAGTAACCCGGGGTTAATATGGTTCTATGTAAGGAATCAATTCACCCAAATAGTAATAGAACGCTCTTTTTAA
>Ga0224723_1000358_pt1 | contig 32153 bp, 25 predicted proteins | sample Balambano_FR2_Me_FD_161647 | JGI IMG/M metagenome (GOLD analysis project Ga0224723, IMG submission 161647) | Freshwater sediment microbial communities from Lake Towuti, South Sulawesi, Indonesia - Balambano_FR2_MetaG | ecosystem: Environmental > Aquatic > Freshwater > Lake > Sediment | place... | reverse complement strand
GCTGTATGACTTGCTGCATTACCTGCTGCATCGATTGAGAATTGCTTCAAATATGTTCATATTGAACGGAATATAACTTTGGCTAGAGGAAGTTACGCCCGCGTCTCAAGTAAGGTGAGTAGCGTCCCAAGCATTTCATCAATTGCGGAAGCAGGGAGTACTTTTGTGAAACAAGTTGTTTCCTGGCTTAAACAGCTACAAATTGCACGCATTGCGATTGTTTTGGTCGCCGGATTTGCTCTGTTGCTAACCTCTTGCAATAACGGCAACATTCAAGGCGCACGACCGGAAGTTCCACCCGTGCAAATGGGAGGACAAAACAATCCTCATAAGGCAGGTGGTGACGATTACACCAACTACAAGATGTCAACCGATCCAAAAGTGAGCGGTGAACATGGCGATCGCAGCACAAAACCGATGATGCGTTCTTCACTCATTAGCAGCGGTGAATTAATCGCAAGCAGCGATGTCAAGAGTAATTCAGCACAGGATATTCTTTATCCTGGCGATGATGCGGAGAGAAGCAAGAATCCGGATGTCGGTCCAGTCGGACAGGATTACCGCGAAAAGATGCTCAGAAATACGGAAACTGCGGCTCCTGAACAGCAGCCTGTGATTCAACGCTCAAATCCTGACGAAAACATTCTAGAAAAGATTGGCGACCAATTTCAGCAATCGACTGATTTCATCAAAGATGCGCTTGAAGGTCAGGCGGAAGGTCAATCTAAATAATCTTGATCAACCTTGATCTAAATCCGATTTAGTTAAAACATAACGGAGTGCCAATATGAAGGGTTTACTGTTCGATCGTTTTTCAAATTTTGTTGCTTCTGTGAAGCGACTGCCGATTGCTCGTCTTGCTGTTGTTTTGCTTGCAAGTGTCATGATGCTGGTAAGTACGGCCTGCAGCAATGCAACACCCCCAGTGTCAACTGATAGTAATCCGGCAAGCCCAATGTCGTCTAACCCGCCAACGCCACGATCGTCGGGTGAAGGCTCTTATCATGCAAAAACAGGAGCAAATCAGCCGACCGAGCTGTATGACCCGATTCAGGAGCGTGAGGGCGGCATGAATATGTTCAGCGACACCGATCCCCGCTATCAGCGAGACAAACTCGGTGCCCAGATTGAAAGACGAGTTGATAAAGCAGAGAAAAATCTTGACAAGTCGATCGAGAGCGTGGATGACTACGTTGATAACTACACCGGCGGCGCACCCCTGGGCAAGCGAATTCGCAACATTACTGACAGCGTGGGCGAGTCTGCTGAAGATTTGACTGAGCGCGTCAAAGAGGGAACCGATCGCGGTGCTCAAAATGTAAAGGTGAATGCTAACCGTGCAGAACGCAATGCAGGTGAAGCAGTGAAGGGAGTTGCTGAAGACACGAAAGCAAATGCTCGTGATTTGACTCGCAAAGCAGAACGCGCTCTGGATTAGTCCAAATTCGTTAAGTTCGTTAAGTTCAAAGTAGAAAGGCGGAATAGAAACCCTCACGGATTGCCTTCCTCCTATCAAAACCTAAAGCTCAGAAACTCACGATCGACTTTTACTTTACGATCGATGGGATTCTGGGCTTTTTCGCAGCTTGAATCACCGGAGTGAGCATGAGGTTGGCTTTGCTTGCATAGCGTTCCTGAAACCGAATATCTCCTTCTGGAATCGTCCACGCTTGCCCACGCTTATAAAAGAAATCAGGAAAGGTGCTACTGCGGATGCCATAGCCTGCTTTGAGTACTTTGGCGCTGATTTCCAGCTCTCCTTTCACAATCAAATCATCCTTATTGGAAAGCGATTCTCCATTCAGAAATCCGTAGGGAAACACTCGCTCCAGGACAGACATGCTGCTGTAGAGAAAAAATGATTGGACGTGGGGATGAAACTCTTCATCGTGATGAGAATTTAATGAAATTCCACATAAGCCTGTATCTGGCTCTGCCTCAAAGAGGTTCTTGTATTTGACCAGCCAGCCATCTTCTCTCGGTCCTCTCACCGATGAGTTAATAAACAATACATGCCCATCGTGTTTTTGCTGGCGCAGATATTGATAAAAATAATCATATGCCCCAATATCTTGACTGATATTGTCTCGATAGAAAACTTGCTTGATGAAGGAATATTTGCTTAGAAAATCGTCGAGTTTTTGCTGACAGTTTGTTTGTGGATTGTTCAGCAGCAGTGGCTTCAGCAAAGGAATTCGATCGGCGGCTGCAACCAAGCGATTGGGCTGGGTTTGATGCCGATTCACGACAACGCTACACTCGAAATCAATCCCGGCGTCGTACTTGTTGAGATCTGACAGTAGATTGCCCAATCCACAGCGAATAATATTCTTTCCTAATGCTTTTTTTCGGAACAGCGGGTAGCCCATCCACTCTACGAGCAAAACTTGTATTTTTGACATAGCTGTCTCCTATGAGGACATCTCGCGATCGTGCTTTCTTGTTCATCAGTGACCTTAATTTTTGACCCTAGATTTGACCCTATAGCAATCACAAACGGGTTATGAGAAAGGGGGGTTTGGGGGCTGTGCCCCTACGCAGGGGGGTAGCCTCTGCACCCCATACAATCCAAAAAGGATTGCGATAGATTCAGAGTGACAGGAGCCGATGAAATCGAGATGAAATGGAATAAGGTTGTCCAGGTTTTTGATAGCAGTAGCTGATGGCGATCGAGTGGGGGTTGCAGATCGCGAAAGCTGCTGTGCTAAGGTCGAAATAGCGAAGCCTGGATTGGAATTAACCTGTAAGTTGCTGAAAAATTGCTGAAAAGAACGATGAGAATTTTACTGGTAGAAGACGAGCCGGATCTGGGAACTGCAATTCGCTGGGCACTCAAGCAGGAAAAATACATTGTCGATTGGGCGCAGGATGGCAAGGAAGCCTGGGAATATCTCCAGACTCAGGAGACTCAGTACAGCGCCGCTTTGATTGACTGGATGCTGCCGGGCATGACAGGCGTTGAGCTTTGCCAGTGGTTGCGCCAGCGGCATAACCCCCTACCCGTTTTGATGCTAACTGCTAAAGATCGGCTGCAGGACAAGATTGTGGGACTGGACGCGGGAGCGGATGATTATCTGGTCAAGCCCTTTGAAATGGAAGAACTGCTGGCGCGGCTGCGGGCACTTCAGCGTCGATCGCCTGCGCTCCAGGTGCAGCAGCTTCAAATTGGGCAGATTTTGCTTAACTACACCGATCGCACGGTCTACTGTCAGCAGCCCGATGGCAACCTGGAACCGATTTTGCTGACGAATAAAGAGTTCCAGCTTCTCGAATACTTTATAAGCCATCCGCATCAAATCGCGACGAAAGATCAGCTCCTATCGCGAATTTGGGAAATGGATGCCGAGGTCGGCAGCAATGTTGTCGCAGCGCAAATTCGGCTATTGCGACGAAAATTAACCGAGAAGGGGTGCTCTGATTTTATTGAAACCTTACCCAGCATGGGCTATCGGCTACACCCCCACTATGCAAAGTAAATTTGCAGAAAGTTTGCAGAATCAATATGCAGAGTAAACCTTTTCATTTGTCGCGACGGCGGCTCGCAGCCTGGCATACCGGAGTCATGACGCTGATTGTTGTGTTTTGCGGGTTAGTGATTCATCGACTGGTTGTTCATGCGCGCTGGCTCAGCCTGGTTGGAGAAGTGCAAGAATTTGCCAGGGCGATCGAAAATCAGATCGAGCCGACCCTGAAACAACCCGGAGTGTTTGAACCAGCGACCTATCAGCAGTTGCCCGGTTTGTGTGCTGCATCAGCGAACTGTTCATTCGATACGGCGTTCTCCAATCCCCCCAATTTCTCCAATCGATCGCCGCTTCCCGCAGCAAAAGAGGTCGCTGATATCGAGGTTTTAGCCGAGCTGACCGAACAGCCGTATTGTGTTCGCTTTTGGACTGATTCTAAGCAAATTGTTGGCTATTTCTCGGTTCCGACTGATAATCCAGTTTGCAGAGAACCGGGATTTTGGCAGACTCGAAAGGATAGCCGGGGAGAGTACTATCACAGCTCCTATTTTCCACTGCGGACGAATTCAGGCGACACCTGGGGGTCGATCCAAATTATGCGATCGATCGGGGATTTAGATCGATACCTTTTATCGGTTGAGATTGCTTTAGTCTTTCTCACGCTGGCTGCAATTGGGCTGATTGGCTTTGCAAGCTGGTGGCTAGCAGGGCTGGCGATGCGTCCCGTAACACACTCCTATCAACAAATGCAGCAATTCACAGCCGATGCTGCCCATGAGTTACGCACTCCCCTGGCGGCACTACAAGCGATCGTCCAAACTGCCCTACGCTCTGACCATCTGACGCTAGCAGACTCCAGAGAAGCACTGCAAATTCTAAATCGCCAGAGTCATCGGTTGACGAAGCTGGTGCAAGATTTACTGATGCTGTCCCAAATGGAGCAACACGGGTACACAAATTCTTTTGCGCCCTGCTGTCTGAATGAAACAATCACCGATTTAATCGATGAGTTTGAAGCCCTGGCAATGGCAGCAGAAATTAAGCTGATCGCAGAAGTTAACACCGCTGAAATTTACGTTTCGGGCAATGCGGAACAGATCTATCGAGCTGTTGCAAATTTATTGAGCAATGCAATTCAATATACCCCTGCAAAAGGTCAGATAACGATTCAGCTCACGGCTGACCCCTCTCACGCAGCCATTTGCGTGAAAGATACGGGAATTGGAATTCCTGCGGCAGCATTGCCCCATCTGTTCAATCGATTTTATCGCGTTGATCAGGAGCGATCGCGGCAAAAGGGGGGCACTGGGCTGGGACTGGCAATTACCTGGTCGATCGTGCAGGCGCACCGGGGCACAATTCGGGTTGAAAGTCAGCTCAACCAGGGCAGCGTTTTTACCATTTCTTTGCCCCTGCTGTCGGCTCAATCTCGCCAGGCGATCGATCGCGCAAGCCAATCAAAAGGTCATCAGTCATAAGCCAGCTATAGTTAAGCCAGCTATAGTATTGATAGTTCACGGCAGAATAAAGCCCACCTGGGGAAATAAAGCCTTTTGAAGGTTCTTAAATCAATTTAATGAAGAAAAGTATCTGAACTTATCGCTTGATTACAATCTGAGCGCCTGCGCCAAAAGGCATAGTCTCGAAGTGGTAGCTTGATGTTCATCAGATCACGCCAACCAAACCCTTTGAGATATGTACGATAACAATACGCGAAAAGATTGGGTCGCTGCTGCAGTAACCGCTGGGATTGGTGCAGGAATTCCTGCCACTTTTGCTGTAAGCCAGGGTCAACATCCCCTCATCGCTCTGGTGCTTACCGGTTTTGCGATCGTCACTGCTCTTATCATTGATCACTACTGTTAAGAGATTTTTGGTAAGAGAAATCTCCGAGCGATCTAAGGGCAAATTACTCCGGATCAGCCTCTAAGCCATTCTTTTCCTGCCATCTTTAATCTTGCTTCTACCTACGGTAAGCCGGCTTCTTTTGAAGCTGGCTTTCTGCTTTTAAACCAAATTAAAAGAAATCGCATAGAATGATCTGCTTGAGGCGGCTCACTGGTCGCCCTACGCTATAGATAAATAATGAGCGGGAAATTAGTGGATCGTCTACCCTATCCCTGGTACTAGCAGCTATCCTGTAACCTCTAACCTTTTATCAGTTAATGGTTGTCAGTATTGGTGAGTCAGTATTGGTGAGATAGAGGGGGTCTGGGGCTTTTTCCCAGGGTGGGGGCTGTGCCCCCCTCCACCCCCAAATCCGTCATTTGATTGCGCCCAGCGACTCAATCTCTATCCTGCTCAATCCTGCTCCAGCAGCGCTTTTACGACTCGGCTACTGCATTTATGCCTGATCTGAAGGAGGCTTCTATGATTCATCCCGTGCTGACCCGTTTGTCTCCCCGCTCCGCAATGCTGCGAATACTCCCGTTTCGGCGATCGTTCTCCAGGGGGAACGGCGATCGATCGACAGTGCGGCAAGTGTTTCTGCTCATGGTGTTCACGCTGGGTTTAGGTACGGGCAGTTTGGCAGAGCAAGTTCTGGCGGCTGACCCCGCAAGTGAAGGGAACTCCCCACCTGCCTCCTTGATGCTGGCGCAGGCAACCCCCGCTAGCGGCACTCTGCGGCTGAACGACAGCGGTGATGCTGTAGCCGACCTTCAGCGGCAGCTCACGCAATTAGGCTTTTTTAGCGATGAAATTACCGGATTTTTTGGCACTGCAACCCAGGCAGCCGTCCGGGAGTTTCAGCAATCCCAGGGATTAGAAGCCGACGGCGTTGTTGGCAGTGCAACTCTGGCAGCTCTGGGGCTGGGCAGTTCGGCAACAGGCTCTGCAACAGGCTCAGCCAGCAGTGCCCCACGCGATTTGCTCCAGCTCAATGATTCAGGAGAGCAGGTGGCAGAATTGCAGCGTCGGCTTGCGGCACTGGGCTATTACAGCGGCTCTGTTTCGGGCGTGTTTGATGGCGCAACTCAGTTTGCAGTGATTAGTTTTCAGCAGGCAAACAGTTTGACCGCTGATGGTGTGGTGGGTGCAGAAACAACGGCGGCACTGCGTCGCACTGGAGGGCAAGGGGCGGCTCCGGCATCGGGTGCCTCGGCTGCTCCAACTCCCACGCCAGGGGCAGGCAGTTCTTCTGGAGCAAGGTCAGGGGGGCTGCTGCGGACTGGTTCTAGCGGCGCGGCAGTAAGTACGCTTCAGACTCAGCTTCAGTCGCTCGGTTTCTATGTGGGAACCGTTTCGGGCGTGTATGATGCTCAAACCGAAGCTGCCGTCACCGCATTTCAGCGATCGCGTGGTCTGGTGGCTGACGGCATTGCAGGACCGCAGGTCAACGCCGCTTTGAGTGGGGCAACAGGCATCACCAGAAGCGCTGGACAAGCTGGTGCAGCCAATCAGCCCAATAGCCCTGCCCAGGTGCAATACATCCAGCAGATGCAGCAGGCACAGCTCGCCGCTGAACAAGCCCGTCGCGAAGCCGAACAAGCTCGCCTGGAAGCCGAACAAGCGCGTCTGGTCTATCAGCAGAACCTTCAGGAAGGACGCTATAGCACCGTGGAACTGCAAAGGCGGCTTCAGTCTAACGGCTACAACCCCGGTGACGTGAGTGGCATCATGACCCCCACGACCGAAGGCGCAGTTTCTGAGGCACAGCGCAGCTATGGGTTAAGCGAAAGTGATTTTCAGGGCGTGGGCGGAATGCCGTTGTTTTAGAGCGATCGGTTCAGGTCGTTATGTTAGGTCATCATGGCTTCTCTGCAATGGAACTTTACGATGAAACGTCAAGCGATCGCCCCGGCAGCGCATTTAGCAGCAGCGCCAGCAAAATCAGCACAATTCCAACCGACTCACTCAGGGAAGGAATTTCGCCAAGCTGAGTCCGGGCAGCAAAAACCCCCACCACCGGAACCGCAAGCGTCCCCAAACTGGCAGCTCCGGTTGGCAATTGCCGCAGCGCATAAAACCACAGCAGCCAAGCCAGCGCACTGCCGGGAAGAATGTTGTAGAGCAGCGCGATGATAAAAGAACTCGTCCACTGCACTGGGCGATCGGACACGGTGAGGGCAATCAGGATCAGGGGAAAACTACCAATCAGCATTTGCCAGGCAGTAAAGGAAATCAGCTCGATCGATCGCCTCTGGGTCAGCCGCTTGAGGAAGATGGCACTCGTCGCCCAGCAAATTCCCGACAGGATGCCCAACCCTTTACTGAACAAATCGCTGGTGAGACTAAAGGGCAGCAGCACCAGCAGCAATCCCATCAGCGCAAACCCAACGCTGAGCCACTGTTTGCCGTGCAGCCGTTCTTTGAGGAAAATCCAGGCAAACAGCAGCGCCCAAAATGGCATCGTGTAGTTGAGAACTGCAATCTTGCCTGCTCCGCCGCTCACCAGTGCCCAGTGAATCAGCCCGATCACTCCGGTGGTTTGCAGCAGCCCAAACACGATCGTCTCTGGCACTGCCTGAGGTTTGAGCGATTTTCCCTGAATCAGCAGCACCAGAAATAAACTCATCGCCCCAAAAAACGATCGCAGGGCAGCAAAATCAAACGGCGGCGCATCCTGAAGCGCAATTTTCATTATCACCCAGTTGTAGCCCCAGACGATCGCCAGCGCGACGAGGGCAAGAAATGCGAGATGCCGTTTAGCAAGAGCCATGCGCAATTCTCTGGTAAGCGGTTGCAGATTATTCAGCGGTCGGAAAAACTTTTCGATCGTACCGCAGGATTTGAACAGGCTGCTGCTGAAACTCCGTTTGGGCGATCGGCTGCCAACCCTGCCGCTGATACCAGTTCACCAGCTCGGTCTGCTCTGTCCACAGATAAACCCAGGGCAACTTGAGGCGATCGGCTTCTTCGATCGCCCGCTGCACCAGCAAACGCCCAAGCCCTTGCCCTCGTTTTTCTGGAATCACATACAGCGAAGCAAGCCAAGGCGACCAGTCTACATAGCCTGGTGGTGCTTCGGTTTTGCCGTGCATTAATGTCACTGTCCCGATCAGGCTGTGCTGAGAAAAGCCCTGCTCCAGCGCCACGATCGTCAAAGGCAATCGATCGCGATTCAAATGCGTTTCCAGCTCTGCTGCAATTTGCGCTTCCGTTTCCGAGGGATAAAACGAATGCCATTCCTGATGCAGCCACCTGGCGATCGTGGGGATGAAGTGGGGATAGTCTGCTAGATAGGTGAGCAGCAGAGAACTTTGCATCAGGCTTTTGCATCAAGCTATGGTTGCAGGCTGAGAATTAAAGGAAAAAAGGACGATCGCCAATGTGCTGCTTGCAAATCTGAATTTGCTTGATGGCAGAGGCAAAATGCCAAAATTGCATCTTACTCGCTAAAAACTAAGGTGTCAGTCTTCAAGTCTGCTTCACCCGATCGCAAGCAATTTGCCTGAGTCTCGCATGAATTAACCTGAAACCTGACACCTGATGGCTTAATCCGCCAATGTCTTAATTAGGCAGCACTCGATTTGTCGATTAGTCAGCCGTTTAGTCAGCCGTTGCTAGCTCGGTTGCGCCGCGTGTCCGACGACGGGTGAGCGAGTTAAATAGCATTTGACCGATCGCCTTAATCAAGTTGCCTTCCAACTCGTTGAACATTTTCATATTCATGCCAAACGCATCATTGGCTTCTTCCACAATGCGATCGGCGGTCGCTTCATCGATCGGCAGTTCGTCCAGGGTTTGGCGATACTTCGCTTTGAATGCCTTCTCGTCAGGAATGTCCTGAAACTCGTAGAACGCAGTGCCTTCGCCCTCTGCCAGGTTCATTGCCCGCACAGCAATATTCTTGAGAATTTGTCCGCCAGAGAGGTCGCCCAGATAGCGGGTGTAGGAGTGGGCAATCAGCAGTTCGGGTTCGGTGTTCGAGATGTCGCGGATGCGCTGCACATAAGCTTCGCCTGCGGGGGAAAGGCTGATTTGCTCTTTCCAGTTGTTGCCGAAGTAGTAGCGCATGTCCTGTTCCAGGCTCGCTTTGCGGTTCAGCTCAGAAAAATAGATTTTAGAAACGATCGGGTGTTCCCGGTGACGCTCCATTTCTTCTTCCATCGCGGAATACACGAAGTAGAAGTTTGCAGCGAGCTTGCGGTAGGAATTTTTCTCTACCACGCCCTTGAGAAAGCACTTTACAAAACCGACGTTTTCCGCCATCGTGTGGGCTTTTTTCGTACCCTCTCTGAGCTTTGTTGCGAGATTACTGCTCATGCTAAAGTTCCTACTTAACGTCTCAACTAAGTTTGATATGGATAGACGAGTGACCGAAATCCGACCACCACACCTGAAAACACGGTGCCTGAAAAACACGGTGCCTGAAAAATACGGTGCCTGAGAAACTATGTCGAAAGTTGCACCTAGATTGTTACAGTAAACTGATTTGATGAGCGTTTGTGTTAAAAATTCTTACGTAAGTCGGCTGGTTGGTCGCAAAAATTAAGCTTTGCAAGGGAAGCGTTTTAAGAATTGAGGGCTTTGAAATCCGGATTAATCCGCTGAGAATAGAAGAGTCCCCAGAAAAGAATTTATAGAGCGGCAAGACTAAGAGGCAAGAACGATCGTGACGCAACGGGCACTGCTGTTAATTAACCCACACTCTCGTCGCGGAGCAGCATTCAGCGAACAGGTCAAACGATCGCTCGAAGCACACAATCTCGACTTAACGACGGTTGAAGCCACACCCGATCGCTTTTCAGAGGTGATCAAACAGCATCAGCATCAGGTGGACTGTGTGATTGTGGGGGGTGGGGATGGCAGCGTCAATGCCACGATCGAAGGACTGCTGGAAACCCATTTGCCTGTGGGCGTGCTGCCGCTGGGCACAGCAAACAACCTGGCACGGACGCTGAAAATTCCGACTGATTTAGAAGGAGCCTGCGAGACGATCGCTCAAGGCAAAATTGAGGCGATCGATCTGGGCTGGGTGAACGGGCACTACTTTTTTAATGTAGCAGGCATGGGGTTAAGTGCCAGCATTAATCAGCAGGTTGAAAAACATCTGAAGCGTAGACTGGGCGTGATTGCCTATGCCATGACTGCCCTGAGGCTGATTTTTAAACAGCGACGACTCCGCGCCGAGATCCACTGCGATGGTGAAGTGATCCGCGTCAAGACTTATCAGATCACCGTATGCAACGGGCGATATTACGGCAGCGGCTTGACGGTGGCAGCAGATGCGGCGATCGACGACCAGCGGCTCGATCTGTGCAGCCTGGAGATTCAGCACTGGTGGCAGGTTTTCTGGATGATTCCGGCACTAACACGCGGACAGTATGCTGCAGGACGCGGAATTCGGATTTTGCACAGCCGAGAGTTTGCCATCTATACGCGACATCCAACGGCGATCGACACAGACGGCGAGATCACAACCGCGACTCCGGCACAGTTTAGGGTGATTCCGCAGGCAATCCGAATTTTTGTGCCTTAGCACTAACGCTGCGAAATGGGTTCCGACACACCCTGGAGCGCCTGAATCGATCGTCGTTTGCGCCAGATTCGCCAGCGAATGTCGTGAAACAGGGTGTAGAAGCAGGGAATAATCACCAGCGTCAGCAGCGTCGCCACCGAGAGTCCGGCAAACACAACCACGCCCAGCGGCTGCAAAAATTCTGCTCCTTCGCCGATGCCCAAGGCTAGGGGAAACATCCCGACGACCGTGGTGATCGTGGTCATGAGAATGGGCTGGAGACGCTCTGGCGCAGCCCTCAAGATTGCCGTGTAGGGATCAACGCCTGATTCAGCACGAATCTGGTTTGCCAGCTCGACCATGATGATTGCGTTGTTCACCACGATTCCCACCAGCAGCACCGCGCCCACAATCACCGTTGCGCCGATCGCCGTCTGGGTCATAAACAAGCCCAGAATGCCGCCAGAGAGTGCCAGCGGAACCGTCAGCATAATTACCAGCGGATCGATCAGCGAGTTGTACTGCACCGCCATCACGGTGAACACCAGGAAAGAAGCCAGTCCGCCCAGCAAAATCACCGCATCCCGAATTTGCCTTGCCGTTTCCGCGCTTGCACTCGGCAGGAAAGAAATCCCTTCCGGCAACTGAAGCTGACTGATGATCGCATCTTTTTCCGCGATCGCATCGCCCAGACTTGCGCCTTCCGAGAGGTTTCCGGCAATCAGAAACACCTGTCGCTGATTGATGCGCTGAATTTGTCCCGGAGCCTGTCCCGGCTCAACCGTCGCCACTTCCTCCAGACGCACCAGGCTGTTGCTTTCCGTGAATAAAGGAATCTGCCGCAGTGCCTCCGGTCGCTGTACTCCGCCATCTGCGAGCTGCACCCGCACATCCACCAATCGTTCGCCCCGCTGGATCTGGGTTGGAATACTGCCTTCGATCGCCGTCTGGATGGTTTCACCAATATCCCGCGCCGAAAGTCCCAGAGCAGCCGCTCGTTCCCAATCAGGGCGAATCTGCACCTCTGGCTGGAGCGGGTCGCCATCAGGACGGTAGCTTGCCAGGGTTGCCTGCTGATCCAGCGCCGCAAGAATCTGTGCGCCTGCCTGCCGCAGGGTTCGCTCGTTCTCTCCCTGAAGTGCTACATCAATATCGCCGCCGCGCACCGGAGAGTTATTCAGCACCAAGCCGCGCACCGAGTCTGGAACCAGTCGCAGTCGGGTCTGCACCAGATTCAGCTTGCGGAGTTCACCGTTCATGCGATCGACAAATGCCTGAATATCTGTTCCCGGTTTCAGCGTGATGCTGCTGGAGCCACGCAGGGGATTTTCGCTCGTGTTGCTGCCAAACAGGGAGCCGCCTGCGGTTGTGAAAACATATTCTGTTTCCGGCTGCTGCTGCATTAGCTCATTCACTGCCGTCATCACCTTGCGGTTGTCTTCTAGCGGTGTTCCCGGCGGAAACTGAGCAAATAATCTTGCCTGTCCAGTGTTGATGCGCGGCAAAATTTCCTGCGGGATCTGGCTTGCCATCACCACACTGCTGCCGCCGAGTAAGAGGACAACGAGGGCGATCGTCAACACCCGACGCTGCAGCACCCGCCCTAAAAAGCGACCGTAGAGTGCGGTTCCGTCTTCGACCCGCCGCCGGAAAGTTCGCAGCAGCCAGAAATCGCCCACCCGACTCGACCACCGTACTGCCAGCAGGCGAGACGTGAGCATGGGCACAATCGTCAACGCGACAATCAGCGATGCTGCAACTGCAAAAGACACCGTCAAAATCAGCTCGTTGAACAGCAGCGCAATAAAGCCGCCAATCAGCAGAAACGGAACGACCGAAACGAGGTTTGTGGTGGTGGAAGCCAACAGAGCCGATTCAAGCTGCTGACTGTTGCGCTCTGCTTCTTCAATGATTTGGGCACGAGACTGAACAGGATGATTGCCGTTCCCGTTCTCATAGCCGTTCTTATAGCCATTCTCGTAGCCATTCTCATCATCATGACCATTGCTGCTTGCAGGTGACGTGCTAACCCCTTTCACAATGCTTTCCAGCATCACGATCGAGTTATCCACCACAATCCCCACGCCCAACGCCAGTCCACCCAAACTGAAAACATTCATCGACAAGCCAAACAGCCCCATCAGCAAAACTGCCACCAGCGTTGCCAGGGGAATCGCCAGCACAATGATCAGCGTTTGCCGCAGCGACCCCAGGAACAGCAACACGGCAACGGCTGCCAATCCTGCCCCAATCAAGCCTGATGAAGTCACGTTGGAGATCGAATTGCGAATAAATCGAGACTCATCCAGGGTGGTGATAACGTTTAAATCCTGAGGAATTGCGCCAGACGATCGCAGAGACTCAATTCTCTGTTTGATGCCGTCTACAACCGTAATCGTATTTGCGTCCGGCTGCTTTTGGATACTGACTTTAACAGCAGGTTCCCCGTTCAGGGTGACAAAAACGCGCTGGTCTTCGGTGCCGTCGTTAACCTGAGCAAAGTCACGCAGATAGATACGCTGGGAGATCGTTTGAGGAACAGTCTGGGCATTGCCCTGAGAACTGCTTCCTGAAGGGTTTTGTGAACCGGATTGAGATCCCGGACGACTCACTTCAAAAGATAAATTGCGAATTTCATCCGCAGTGCGAAAACGCCCGATCGTTCGCGTCAATGATTCCGTTTCGCTGCCCGAAATGCGTCCGCCCGATGTATCGACGTTGCGGTCTTCCAGCGCGGTCAGCACATCATTCAATCCGACTCCTGATGCCTGGAGGCGATCGAGATCGAGATTTACCTGCACCTCTTCCTGAAGTCCGCCCGACACATCAATGCTAGCAACCCCCGGAACCACGGTGAGTTCTCGCGCCAGTTCTTCGTCGGCAAAGACGCGCAGATCGACTCCCTCCAGGGATTGAGACGTGAGGGCAAATTCGTAGATCGGGAGCTGAGACGGGTCAAATTTAAACAGTTCGGGCTGTTCTGCGGTGGGTGGCAAATCGCCCCGTGCCCGGTTTACAGCGGCAGTTGCGTCATTTAACGCTTGGTCAATATTGCCCCCCGGCTGAAAGTACAAATCAACGCTGACCTGTCCCTCTCGCGTCTGGGAAACCACCTGCTCTACGCCATCCGTTGCCGAGAGAGCTTGCTCCAGCGGACGAGTAATTTCATCGACTGCAACCTGAGGCGAAATGCCCGGAGCCGTCACGCGAACCGACACGCGCGGGTAAGTGATCGACGGCAGCAAATCCACAGGGAGCCGCACCAGGAAAAAGACACCCAGCACCACCACCGCCAGAGTCAGCATCAGCGTGCCAATGTGCTGCCGAATTGCGGTTGAGCTAATGCTAAAAGCCCTGGGTGCGGGAGACGGGGAATTTGGCGATCGTGCGTCCTGAGTCATTACGATTGTCCCCTTTCTGACAAGATACTAAACTGCACGGGCTGTCCTTCCTGAAGGGGCTGACTGCTCCGCACCACAAAGGCTTCACCCGCCTGCAAACCCGACAATACTTCGACTCTGCCGTTTTCTCGACTGCCAATTTCGACCGATCGCACCACGGCTCTTGCGTCCTGTCCTTCTCCCTCCACCACAAACAGCGTTACCTGCGATCCGGCTCCTGCCTGTTCTGCGCTGCCTTCTCCGCTTACAGTGAGGGCACTTTCGGGGATGATCACGCGATCGCCGCCGCCGGTGGGAAACTGCACCCGCGCCAAAAGTCCGCTACCGATCGCCCCTTCAGAGTTGGGAATTACAATCTCGACCGGAATCTGTCGGGCGGTGGGGTCGGCTGCCGGAGAAATCCGAATCACTTCTCCACGAAACTGCTGATTGGGAAAGGCATCAAGCTGCACGTTGGCAGTCTGCCCGACGCGAATCCGACCCAGCTCTAACTCCGACACTTGCACCACCACCTTGACCTGGCTGAAATCTCCCAGCCGCACCACTTCTCCTCCCGGCTGTACCAGATCCCCCGGTTCAACCGTCCGCTGCACCACCGTGCCGTTGATCGGAGCCGTCAACACCGAGAAATTCTTGCGAGCCTGCACTTCCGCCAGCGTCGCCTGCTGCGCCGAAACCCTGCCCTGCGCCGCTTCCACTGCCCTGAGCCGGGTTCTCACCTGCTCCTGAGCCGATCGCAGCGCTTGCTGTGCCGTGTTTGCCTGGGTTCGCGCCTGCTCTGCCGCCTGAATGGTAATTGCTCCTTCACGGGCAAGCGATTCAAGCCGATCTGCATCCGCCTGCGCCTGCTGAAGCTCAATCCGTGCCTGATCCACCAGCGTTCGGGCATCGCTGACTTCTGCCTGCGCCTGTGCCACTTCTGCCTGAAGCGATGCCACATTCGCTCGCTCTTGATTCACCTGCGCCAGCAGCAAGCGATCGTCCACTTGCCCGATCGTCTGTCCGCGCCCGACTGGATCGCCTACGTTCACCGTCAAATCCAGCAGTCGCCCTTCTGCCTGCGATCGCAGCGCCACTTCTCTGGCGGGTTGGGTTGTGCCCGTGTAGGCGATGGCATCTTGCAGCGAACCCGTTTCGGCAACAGCCGTCTCAACCGAAGCAGGAGCATCGGCAGGACGAGACTGGGGAGCCTGCGCCTGAGCATCAGCCCGTTGAGAAATATTGCAGCCTGTCAGCAAACTGAGGGCAGTTAGCGGGGCGATCGTGACCAGCAGAAAGCGAGCAGTGGGAGGAGGAAGCATGGAAGCAAGAAGTGCAGGATAAAAAACTTTGCAATTTATTAACAATGTACACGCTCTCCCTTCAATGTTAAGTGTGCAGTTGCACAATCTGTCTAGAGGAAGAATCCATTAGGGGAGACAGCATTAAGCTAAGACTGTTCGTGCCAGGAAAGATAAATAGAAATGAATGAAGGTGAAACCGCGATCGATGCCTTGATTCGAGGAATGCAGCCAACGCTCAACCCAGGAACCTATGTTTTCTGTTCGCTGCCGTCAGGGCAGATTCCTGCCGAATCGAAACCACTTTGCCTGTTTCACGAAGACGAAGGAACGACATTAATCCTTCCTCAGGCAGAAGCCGATCGCCTCAAATTAAGCTACTCCTTTGTCGCTGCCTGGATCACGTTGACAGTTCATTCCTCTCTAGAAGCGATCGGATTAACTGCAGCCGTTGCCCAGGCACTTACCGCTGCCGGAATTAGCTGTAACGTGGTCGCCGCCTTCTATCACGATCACTTATTTGTGAAGATGGAAGATGGCGATCGGGCAATGAAAGTTTTGCAAGAGCTGAGCCAATGAGGGTGAGATGAATGCGGGTGAAGTGGATGCGGTTAAATGACTATTAAATGATTGTTAACAAATACTATATCAGTTATATCAGTCGATAGATAGAGAGGGGTGATGTGATCGAGAAAACAATCCTGATCACTTTCGCACCTGTTCTCTAACCTAAACTGATTATCTAAACTGATTATTTGAATTAATGTTTCAGTAACTTTAGAATTTTATTCTAGTTTTTAGATTAAAATAGAGAAAAATACTTCTGTTTAGAAATTTCTATAAAGCTTATCTATAGCGATCGAACAAAAGCTGTAACGCTTACAGCACTGACAGCGTCTCGCCTGGGGATGAAAGCTTTGTTTCCGACCCAGAGTGCTTGAAAGGCTGCTGAGACGTTGCTACTTGCTAACTTGAATTGACGGCAGAAAAAGCGATCGCCAGCGAGATAAATCAATCACGCTTCTCTCGTTAACGTAATTTTCAGTTTGTCAGAGGCTTCTCTATCTTTGGACAGAATGACTCTCCCCCTTTGGACAGTGTTTAGCGATCCCATCGACTGATTACGCTACTTGCAGTTTAGGGTGATACTCCTCAATGATTCAGGCTAAGGGCATTTTTAGTTACGTTATCTTCTGGGAGTTCGCCAAATCAATCCGAATTCGCGTCTTCATTTGCTCATATTTTCTTGCAACGGATTGGATAGCGATCGTCTAACAATAGCCAGAAATTCAACCCAGAAATTCAGCATTTGGAATAAAGAATTTGTAAGTCTCAGGTTTTGAGTATCGCCGCTCTGACCTGTGCAAGACCCAGCAATAACTGTAAGTCTGCTGTTCTCAGTTCGAGGCTTTGCCGAATTGCTGGCATTCCGGGCTGACCCTCAAGACTGACCTTCACGGGAAGCAGCAAGCTTGCAAAATTTACGCTGAAGGCGATCGCTTTTTCGGGTTGATTTAGTGTTCTCAGACGCATCAACACCAGATTCAACACCAGATTCAACAAACGAGCAAAGAACTATGAGCAACGTACAAGCCAAACTGCATACAACCGACACTGGCTTTCGGGTTGAAGGCTACGAACGCATTGATTTTGGCTTTCAGTTTGTCGATGGCATGTTTGATCTCAAGAAGTCCGATCTGGCAGCACACTACAGAGTATTGGGACGCTGTTTAGCGATCGTGGATCACAATGTTCATCGTCTATACGGGGCGCAGCTTGAAGCTTATTTTCAGCACTACGGGATTGATTTGACCGTGTTTCCGGTGATGATCGAGGAGCCGGATAAGACGATCGACACCTTTGAGACAATGATTGATGCCTTCTGTCGCTTCAACCTGCGGCGCAAAGAGCCTGTACTGGTGATCGGTGGCGGTTTAGTGACAGATGTGGCAGGATTTGCCTGCTCTGCCTATCGCCGCAGCACCCCCTTTATCCGCATCCCAACCACGCTGATCGGCTTGATCGATGCGAGCATTGCAATTAAGGTGGCGGTGAATCACGGCAAACTTAAAAACCGCCTAGGAGCCTACCACGCCCCCAAAGAAACCTTCCTCGATTTTTCGTTCCTCAAAACGTTGCCAGTTGACCAGATTCGTAATGGCATGGCAGAGCTGGTCAAAATTGCTGTTGTTGCCAATGCCGAAGTGTTTAATCTGCTCGATCACTACGGCGAAGATTTGCTCTACACCCACTTTGGCTACCAGGACAACGACGCGACGCTGCAAGAAGTTGGCTATCAGGTCAACTACGAGTCGATTAAAACCATGCTGGAGCTAGAAGCCTGCAACCTGCACGAAATTATGCTCGATCGCGTAATTGCCTATGGTCACACCTGGAGTCCGACGCTGGAACTCGCGCCCGAACCGCCCCTGCTGCATGGTCACGCCGTCAACATCGACATGGCACTGTCTGCAACGCTGGCGGCAAAACGAGGCTATATTTCAACTGACGATCGCGATCGCATCCTGAGACTAATGAGCCGTCTGGGACTGGCACTCGACCATCCGATGATGGAAAGCGAACTGATGTGGCAGGCAACAGAATCGATCACGCTGACCCGTGATGGACTCCTCCGTGCGGCAGTTCCCCATCCGATCGGAGAATGCTACTTTATCAACGATCTGACCCGCGAAGAGCTGGATGATTGCATCAAAGCGCACAAAGACCTCTGTATTTCCTATCCGCGTCAGGGTGCTGGAGTTGATGCTTACGTCGGCGATCGCGCGTCAGTGACCTCCGTTGAAATGCCAACACTGGTAGGGAGCAATTTATGACCCAGGGAATTGTTAACCAAGTCGTCAATGAACTGCCCCGCCCCATTACCCCGGTGGGGATTGCCGCCAGTCATCTAGAAGCCGCAATGGCACTCCTGGCACAGATGCCGGACGTGCCAGAGCAACTTGCGCTGCATCTCCAGCAAGCCACGATGCTGATTGCTGGACTGGATGACTATCTGGAAGAATGCACCACGCCCGAATCGCCCGCGCTGACGAGAATTGCCCAGAAAACGCACCTCGAACCCTGGCAGGCAAAATTTACCAGCGGCGCAACCGTGCGGCAGCTAGAGCAGGAAATGCTGTCCGGTCACGTCGAAGGGCAAACGCTCAAACTGTTTGTGCAGATGACGCGGGCACGGCGGATTCTGGATATCGGCATGTTTACCGGATACTCAGCCCTGGCAATGGCAGAAGCCCTGTCGCCAGACGGCTATCTGGTTGCCTGCGAAGTTGATCCGTATGTGGCAGAGTTTGCCCACGAACTGCTGGATCAGTCGCCCCACGGAGACAAGATTCGGATCGAGCTGGGAACTGCCCTGGCAATTATGGACGAGCTGGCAGCAAGCGGCGAATCGTTTGATTTTGTGTTCATTGATGCCGATAAGAAAGAGTACGTTCAGTACTATCAAAAGCTGATGGACACCAGCCTGCTCGCGTCAAATGGCTACATTTGCGTAGATAACACCCTGTACCAGGGACAGGTCTATCTGCCGGAAGCCGATCGCTCTGAAAATGCCAGGGCGATCGATCGATTCAACAAAACCGTAGCCGCCGACCCGCGTGTGGAACAGGTTATGCTGCCCCTGCGGGATGGGTTGACTGTGATTCGTCGCCTGTAATCTCAAGTTTCCCTTCCTGTGCAGCGGCTCTTGTCAACGACCGATTGGCTTGAGCCTTGCCTTTCATCTTTGGTCAAATGAACGCTCAATCTATCTCCGATCGCACTCTGGCTGAGCTACAAAATCTAGCCATGCTGGCGTTGCTGTATGTGATGTTTCCGGTTAACCTGATCATTGTTTTAATTGCGCTGCTGCTCCAGATGCTGGATTCTCCAACTCCGTCTGAGGGGGATCAATCTGATCTTCGTTCCGAGCAGGAATTTGATCAAAAAACGGTTTTGCTGACGGGCGGCAAAATGACAAAAGCTTTGCAGCTTGCCCGTTCGTTTCATGCCGCAGGGCATCACGTGATTCTGGTTGAAACAAAAAAGTACTGGATGACCGGACACCGTTTTTCCAGAGCAGTCGATCGCTTCTATAGGGTGACGGCTCCCAAAACAGATCCAGAAGCATTCATCCGAGATTTAACAGAGATTGTTCAGAAAGAGCAGGTTGATTTTTTTGTTCCAGTCACCAGTCCAGCCGAAAGTTATTACACTGCGTTGGCAAAATCATCCCTGTCGTCATACTGCGAAATGTTTCAGTTTGATGTTGATTTAATCACCCGACTGGATAACAAATTTGAGTTTACGCAAATGGCTGCGGCGGTGCGAAGCAGTTCCCCCGATGGGGTAAACGGCTTATCAGTTCCCCGCACCTTTCGAATTACCCAGCCAGAGCAGCTTCTAGACTTCGAGTTTCCCCCTGACGGCAGCCGCTACCTCTGCAAAAGCATTGCCTACGATTCAGTGCATCGGCTGGATATGACCCTGTATCCAATGTCGTCGCGGCAGGCAACGCAGGCGCACGTTCAAAATCTGCCGATTCGAGAAGACAATCCCTGGATTCTACAGGAGTTCATTTCCGGACAGGAATACTGCACCCACAGCACCGTGCGAAACGGCAAAATACAGCTTCACTGCTGTTCGCGATCGTCTGCATTTCAGGTGAACTATGAACAGGTGAATCATCCCAAAATTCTGGAATGGGTAACGCGATTTGTCGAGGCGTATCACCTCACAGGACAAATTTCGTTCGACTTTATCGAGGCGCAGGACGGCACGGTTTATGCGATCGAATGCAATCCCCGCACTCATTCGGCAATTACCCTGTTTTACAACCATCCCCGCGTTGCTGATGCCTATCTGAGCGAGGAACCGCTTGCCGACGCGCCGCTGCAGCCCCTTCCCAGCAGCAGACCGATCTACTGGCTCTATCACGAACTCTGGCGGCTCATCCACATTCGCTCACTGAGTGAATTCGGCGAAAGGGTGAGTAACCTATTGCGCGGCAAAGATGCCATTCTTCAAATCGACGATCCGCTGCCGTTTCTAATGGTGCATCACTGGCATATACCGCTGCTGTTGCTCAATGCCCTCCAACGCCAAAAACGCTGGATAAGAATCGATTTCAACATTGGTAAACTGGTAGAAATCGGCGGCGATTAAGGTTCATCAAAAGCGAGACAAAAGAGAGATAAGCTGCGATCGAATCATGCTCTTTGGTAAGAGGGGTGACGAAATCTAGCTTTTTAGAATAAGCATAACTTTTGTTAACTCACCCAACCTTAAAGATCGATGCAGTACGACCAATTTGTTAAACACGTTCAGAGCTTTGCTCAGCTCGACTCCCGTGAGGCTGCTGAAACCGCAACTCGCGCAGTTCTGGAAACGATCGCAGACCGGATTGAATAAGATTGCACTGCACAAGATTGCACTAAATAATGAAGCGTATTTCTGCTTATGTAATGGGATGTGTGGCTTTAGCGTTATCATTTCTCGCTTACGCAGAATATATTCACATGCTAGGGTTTCCTGATGGTTTTATCAGTGAATTGCAATCTGCACAAAGAAGGCTGGCTTATATTTTTATTGGGATAAGCGTTATTTTAGGTTTGCGCTTTCTCTATTTAGGCTCGATCGCTTCAAGAGAGGAAATTAGTAAAAGATTATTCACGGCTATCTTTGTGTATCTGATTTCTATCATTGGTGTACTTCTGGTTGATTATTATTACCGCTCGTATCTTCCAGGCAGTGTTGGAGGGTGAACACAGTTTATGAATGATTTGTTATGAATGATTTGAGCGATCGCTTATCTAGCTTCTCAGGATTCATCGTCAGAAATAGGGGTCAAAAACATTCTTTGAGTTCTACTAGAGCAAATCAATCAAGCATAGAATATTAAGCTTTGCAACGAACTTTGGAGATTCCCTGACTCCCAGCCTTTTCGCCATGCCAATTAACCCCTCAGCCGTGAAAATAGGAGATACAGGGTTTGGATGCCCCCGTTCTGGCTCTGCTAAATCCTGTGTACTTGAAGGGGGTTCATATTGTGGTTTTACAAGCTTCTCAGGAAACCGATAATCGCTACGAGTCCTTAACTCAAACGATCGCAAGAAGGCTGCTTTCGGCAACCCGCGAAAATCGATCGATCTTTGCTCAGTTGCGCGATCAGATGCGCTGGGACGACAAGCTGCTGGGCTGGGCGATGGAGAATCCGGGCTTGCGGGTGCAGTTGTTTCGCTTTATTGACTGTTTGCCTGCGCTGCGGAGTAAGGCAGAAATTGCGCGACACATGCAGGAATATCTCGGTCAGGAAAACGTTGAGCTGCCTGCTGCCCTGAAGGGAATGTTGGGCTTTGCTGCACCCGATTCGATTCCTGGACAAATGGCGGCAACCACCGTCTCAACTGCGGTGGAAACGCTGGCGCACAAATACATTTCCGGCGAAACGATCAAGCAGGTGATCAAGACGATCGAGCAGTTGCGGAAGGAGAAAATGACCTTCACGGTCGATCTCTTGGGTGAAGCGGTGATCACAGAAGCCGAGGCACAGTCTTACCTCGATCGCTACATTGACCTCATCGAGCAACTGACCGAAGCCTCAAAACGCTGGTCTATCATGGATCAGATCGATCGCGCTGACGGTGAGGAACTGCCCAAAGTGCAGGTGTCGGTGAAGCTGACGGCGTTTTACTCGCAGTTTGATCCGCTGGACGAAAAAGGCAGTCAGGCAAAAGTCACAGAGCGAGTCAGAACCCTGCTGCGCCGTGCCGGAGAACTGGGAGCATCGGTTCATTTTGACATGGAGCAGTATCAGTACAAAGACATTACGATCGCCATCCTCAAACAGCTTTTGATGGAGCCAGAATTCCGCGATCGCACCAACATCGGCGTGACGCTTCAGGCATATCTGCGGGATACGGAAGAGGATTTGCGCGGCTGGATCGAGTGGGCAAAACAGCGCGGCAACCCGATCACGATTCGTTTGGTGAAAGGCGCGTACTGGGATCAGGAAACGATTAAGGCAAATCAGCATGAATGGGATGTACCCGTCTTCTCGCACAAAATTTCCACGGATGCAAACTTTGAAACCCTGACGCGGATTTTGCTGGAAAATCACGAGTATTTGAATGCGGCGATCGGCTCCCACAATGTGCGGTCACAGGCGTATGCGATGGCGATCGCGCGTGAGCTGAACATTCCCCGCAAGCGCATCGAACTGCAAGTGCTGTACGGCATGGCGGATAAGCTGGCAAAAGCGTTGGTGGATCAGGGTTTCCGGGTACGGGTCTACTGTCCCTACGGCGAATTGATTCCCGGCATGGCGTACCTGATTCGTCGTCTGCTGGAAAACACGGCGAACACGTCATTCCTGCGGCAAAACCTGGAAGAACGTCCGGTGGAAGAACTGCTCGCGCCGCCAATATTCGTGGAAGAAAACGGGGCAATTATGAAAAACGGCAAGTTTCAGAATGCGCCAGACACTGACTATGCGATCGTCAAAAAACGCAACGCGGCACTCGAAGCGGTTCAGAAAGTACGGCAGCAGTTAGGCAAAAGCTATCTGCCGCTGGTGAATGGCGATCGGGTCAACACAATGGACAGCTTTAACTCGCTGAATCCCTCAAATCCTGATGAAGTTGTGGGACAGATCGGACTCGCCAGCATTGAGCAGGCAGAGCAGGCAATCCAGGCGGCAAAGGCGGCATTCCCGGCATGGAAGAAAACCCCGGCAACCGATCGCGCCAACATTCTGCGGAAAGCAGCGGATTTGATGGAGCAGCGACGGGCAGAGCTAGCAGGCTGGATGGTGCTGGAAACCGGGAAGCCGCTTGGTCAGGCAGATCCAGAAATTTCAGAGGCGATCGACTTCTGCCGCTTCTATGCAGACGAGATGGAAAGACTCGGTCGAAGCGTGAACTATGATGTCGTGGGCGAAACCAACCGCTATCACTACCAGCCACGCGGTATTTCCCTGATCATCTCTCCCTGGAACTTCCCCTTAGCAATTCCCACCGGGATGACCGTCGCGTCGCTCGTCGCAGGCAACTGCACGATCCTTAAACCTGCGGAAGTGTCGTCGGTGATTGCGGCAAAGCTGGCAGAGATTCTGGTTGAAGCGGGAATGCCCAAAAGCGTGTTCCAATATGTGCCCTGCAAAGGTTCGACCGTCGCCGCCTACATGGTGAAGCATCCCGACGTTCACATGATCACCTTTACCGGGTCACAGGAAGTCGGCTGTCGGATTTATCGCGAGGCGGCAGAGCTTCAGCCGGGACAAAAGCATCTGAAGCGCGTGATCGCGGAAATGGGCGGCAAAAACGCCATTATCGTAGACGAGAGTGCCGATCTGGATCAGGCGGTGGCAGGCGTGGTCTATTCCGCGTTTGGCTATAGCGGTCAGAAATGCTCTGCCTGTTCGCGGGTAATCGTGCTGGAGCCGATCTACGAAACCTTTGTGAATCGACTGATTGAAGCAACGCGATCGCTCAACGTGGGTGCAGCCGAGTCCCCCAGCACGCAGGTTGGACCCGTGATCGATGCCTCAGCACAACAGCGCATCCGCGAATACATCGAGACAGGCAAACAGGAAGCCACCCTCGCCCTCGAACTGTCCTCCCCCGAACCCGGCTACTTTGTCGGACCCGTGATTTTCACGGACGTTTCGCCCACCAGCACGATCGCCCAGGAGGAAATCTTCGGCCCCGTTCTGGCGGTGATGAAGGCGCAGAATTTCGATCAGGCGATCGAGATTGCCAACGGCACAAACTTCGCCCTCACAGGCGGCTTATACTCCCGCACCCCGTCCCACATCGCCAGAGCCGAAGCCGATTTCGAGGTGGGCAACCTGTACATTAACCGTCACATCACAGGGGCGATCGTTGCCCGTCAACCCTTCGGCGGCTTCAAACTCTCCGGCGTAGGCTCCAAAGCAGGCGGGCCCGACTACCTGCTGCAATTCCTGGAACCCCGCCACATCAGCGAGAATATCCAGCGTCAGGGATTTGCCCCGATCGAGGGGGCAGAACAGTAGATTCGTTGATGGTTGAATAATAAGGCAATCGCTCTGATCTTTTGGAGATTGGGGCGATCGTTTTTAATGTTCGATCGGTGTATCAGGTAGACGGCTCCACTCATTCCACGACCCATCATAATTTCTTACGTGAGGATAGCCAAGCAGATACTTTAAGACAAACCAGGTATATGCCGATCGTCCGCCAATGGCGCAATAGGGAAATACTTCCTTGTTAGCTGTAATTCCTCGGCTGTGATAGAGGCGACGTAGCTCCTCTGCTGACTTAAACGTCCCATCTTCATTTAGTGTGAGTGTATGCTCAAGATGCACAGCTCCAGGAAGATGTCCTGCCCGTTCTGCTCCTTCGGGTGGCTTGATCAGATACACTTCACCCCGATATTCTTGAGGAGTACGGACATCGAGCAGCACGCAGTCCGATCGATTGAGAGATGCCTGAACCTCCGGCTGTAAAACGCGCAAATCAGGATCAGGAGATTTTGCACGGTAGTGAGTTGGGGCGAAGCTTGACAGTTCTGAAGCCACTGGACGACCTTCTGCAACCCATTTCTGATATCCCCCATTGAGGACGTACACTTTGTCATGTCCAAAGAGTTTCAACAGCCAGAAGATCCAGGCTCCAGTCCCCGGATAGCTGCCATAGGCAATAACACTCGTCTCCTGGGAAATCCCCGATCGCGACATGAGTTTTTCGATCGCCTCTGGATTTAAATTGATGCGGAGGTCGGGCATGAGCAGATCTGCAAAGATATTCCAGAAGACGGCACCGGGAATGTGAGCTTCTTGAAAGGGTTCTGGACTCATATCCACTTCAACCACACGCACCATTGGAGCATTGAGGTGATCCATCAACCACTGCGTATCGACCAACACTTCCGGGTGAGCATAGTGGGACATTGGTTTTCTCCTATCCTTTGCACTACAGATTTGCACTACAGCTAAGATTAGAAGGGAAAGCTTGACTTCGCCCAGTCCTCGATCGAGTACACTTTTTGCGGTTGCAGCGATGACTTCTTCCTTGCAGCTCTTATTTGAAGCCATTCATCAGATCAAAGATGAATCTGATCTTCGATTGTGCATTGCGCCTATGATTGGTGAGTATTTTGCTGCGAAGCGATCGGGTATTTTTTTTCTGGATCAACTGCCTTTTACCAATCGTAATTTTCAAAAAACGATGCAAACCGCACTATCGATCGAACATAATCCGGTTGTGCGCTATCTGGTGGAGCGTCATGCTCCGGTTCACGAAGCATTGGTGACATCCCCAAAAACCTGGACGCTTATTTGTCCTCGACCGGATCACTGGCACGTGATGGCAGGACCGCTCGTCAGTCGCGGGCAACTTGTGGGAGCCGTAGGCTGCACCCGTGAACAGTCCATGCCTGCCTTCGATAGTCAAAATCTGGCTGATTTGAGTGCAGTCTGTTTGCACTTGTCGGTTTGGGCTGCAACTGTGCGATTTCAACACCAACCGTTCAAAGCCGATCGCCTAACCCCACGTGAATTGCAGATTGCTGAATTAGTTGCTTTGGGACGAACCAATGCGGAAATTGGAACTGAACTTTGGATTACGGAGAATTCTGTGAAACAGGCTCTAAAGCGAATGTTCCGCAAGCTTGAAGTTTCCTCGCGCACAGAAATGGTCGCCCAGCTTTCTGCTATAAACCCTGATGCGTCCTTATCTTCATAAATACTATTCTGCATATTGGTGCGATCGTCTTTCCATCTCTCCTCAGTGTAAAAAATAACCCGATCAATGAATTTACTAAAGTTTCACTGTAATTTCTTTCAAACTTTAACCACTAGCTTCTTTCTCTAGCAATAATGCTGAGTGGCATCGTTAAAGACGTGAATAACCTGGGGCTTATGCAAACAGAAAAAGTTTTGACGCTACTGATGGTGATTCTGCTGGTGGGCGTCGTTGCCCATGCTCAATCTCGCTTTGATGTTTGCAGACAGATGAGACAAAAGACGATTAGCTGCGTGCTTTCTTTCTAGCGAGGAGAAATTCAGCTCAACTAACAAGTGACAGAACTATAGATTGATTGCTGAATGATTTTGTGAATTCGCGATCGTTCCTGTGAAATAGGGAGAGGGGCGATCGTTTCTTTCAGCTTGATGACTTTTCAACTTCTAATTATCTACCATCTGAACGCGTCAGTCACTATACCATCTCCTGCGGGTGAACGAGTTCGTCGAGAACCAAAAGGCGACGAACGATCGCAGCAATCTCTTCTAGTAAACGCAACTGCTCATCGGAAGTCAAAGTCTCGATTTGGCGGCAAATGTCTTGATAAGCTGTCATCGTTTTGCTTTGCTGCCTTTACTGCTGATCATGCCATGTCTTACAAAAGATAGCACTGGCTTTAAGTAAAGCGATCGGACGTAGATTAATATAGGGTTGCGAGAACTGATATTTCTTCAATGAACACCATTCTGCTCATCAGCGCGATCGTCATCATCTTTTTGCTCATTGGCTTCCTGCTGAAGGTGATGCGGGCTGCCATTCCAACGGCGATCGGGATTGTCTTGATTGTACTGGTGTTGCAGTTTGGCTTTGGCGTGGAGCCTCAGGAAATTTGGGGAGAAGTCATCAAACTTTGGGAGAACATCACAGGCGTCTTCAGAAGGGGCTAATCCTGAAACGCGAGCTGTCCTCCCAGTTAAACCGCACTAAGCTTCCGTCGCGTCGGCAGTCTCAGCAGCTTCTTCGGTCACTTCTTCGGTAGCCTCTGTCGATTCAGCAGCTTCTTCTACAACAGGCTCTTCCTCCTTCACGACGGGCTGCACAGGTTTGGGGCCGCGCACAAACGCCATGTTGACCGGAGCCGGAGCTTCGCGATCGCCCCGACCTCCCTTACCGCGACCCTTGCCCCGCTGCTCACGCCCCCCCGATCGATTGTCTCGATCGCCATCCCGATTTGATCGCTCTCCTCTAGGTTTGGGCTGCGGACGAGCGGTCTGAGTTTCAGTTGATTCGCCACTTTCGGCTGCGGCTGCCTGCCGTTCTGATTTCTTGATTGGACGCTCCACCATCTGTCTGCCTCGTCTGTTACAAATGCTTAACCTTTATCATACCCCGTACAGAGAGGCGATCGCACTCGTTCCGACTCTGTTTTAAGCCTGAGAAAAATCTTTTTGCAGTTGGGAATTACCCAGGAATGATCAGCACGCGAAGGAAGAGGATGGTGCTGCTTAGAGAATGTTTTAAGGGTCTCCATTGTGACCCGAACCGCCCCCCTAGCTCCTCGATTCTGGGAAGAACTTCGCTGATTTGTGGCTTTCAAAGTCCCCCTCGCTCTCTTAGAGCGGCACATCGCAAGTTGGGAGATTTAGGGGGCGATGCAGGATCTTTGAGACTTTTCAAACATCCTCTTAGACTTTTAAGATCCATTCCCTATTCCACATTATTGATTTGACAATTCAATTCAGTAATTTTTGTAGGGTGTATTAGCGGTGCATAACGCACTGAAGCCTCTAAATCATGCGTGGCATTGTCGCTAACATATTCTGTGAAATTCACGACTGCCATTAACAAACGTTGCCGGGGTGATAATTCTCTCTTGTGATTTGTAGAGATCAAGCAGAGATTAGATTTATTAACAGTCAAAAAGCTGCTTAAGCTGCTCAGTTTAGAGAGTGAATTACTTTACATTTTGTAAGAGTCTTCCCTCCGACAGAAGCGAAAGCACGATCGCTGCACAAGGATTAGTCTTGTGAAATAAAAACAGCAAAATAAAGGCTGGTGCAGAATTGGCTTGCTGCATCGCCAGCTAAAACAGAACGAACTGATGAATGGAGCGGAAAAAGCAATGCGATCGATTCGAGAATCAGTGATTGTGATTACGGGGGCATCAAGCGGTATTGGACGGGCAACGGCACTGACGCTGGCTCAGCAGCAAGCCAAGCTCGTTTTAGCTGCCAGACGAGAAACCGCCCTGCAAGAAGTTGCAGAAACCTGTCAAGCGGCAGGGGCAACCGCGATCGCAGTTCCAACCGATGTGACGCAGGAAGATCAGGTGCAGGCTCTGGCACAGAAGGCGATCGACACCTTTGGACGCATTGATGTCTGGATTAATAATGCTGCCGTGTCTCTGTTCGCCAAATTTGAGGACGCTCCGGCAGATGCCTTTCGACGAGTGATTGAAACAAACCTGTTCGGCTACATTTACGGAGCACGAGCAGCCATGAAGCAGTTTCGGCAGCAGAGCAGCGGCAATTTGATCAACGTTGCCTCGATCGTTGGATTGGGCGCACAGCCCTACACCAGTGCCTATGTGATTTCAAAGCACGGTATCCGGGCAATGGCAGAATGTCTGCGCATGGAGCTTCACCTCGACAACGCCTCGAATATTGATGTTTGCACCGTTCTCCCGGCGACGATCGACACGCCCATTTTTCAGCAGGCAGCAAACTACACCGGACGCACAGTCAAAGCGATGGATCCGGTTTATGCCGCAGATGATGTGGCAGATGCGATCGTCAATCTCGTGAAAAAACCGCAGCGTGAAGTGATCGTGGGCGCAGTCGGCTATCTCATGGCACTGCAAAGCACCCTCACCCCTGACCTGTATGAGCGAATGATGGCAGAGCAGGTCGATAAAAATCACCTGTCAGACCAGCCCACAATTCCTTCAGATGGCAATTTGTTTGAGCCAATGCCTGAACATGCCAAGCTCAGCGGCGGCTGGAGCCATACCGGAGAACTGAGCGAAATTCTCAGCAGCCTCATGCCCAAAACTTGACGGATGGCGTTGATTTTCCTTGCTCACGCGCTTAACATTCCTTTACTTTTGCTAGATTAGAGTCAATCGGCGCAGCCCCATCGAGCAAAAGAGGAGAGTATGGAAACTTCGATCGCACTACAAGCTCCTGATTTTCAGACGTTGAGCAACCAGGCTAGCTTGCCTGCGGGAGGAGCTGATCCCGATCGGTTTGATTGGTTCGAGGCATGGCATCCTGTTTTTTATGTCGAAGATCTGGACAAAACCAAGCCGACGCCGTTTACCCTGCTCGAATTGAATCTGGTGATCTGGTGGGACGGCAAAACCGCATCCTGGCGAGTGCTAGAGGACAAATGCCCCCATCGCCTTGCGCCCCTTTCCGAAGGCAGAATCGCGGAAGATGGTTTACTGGAGTGTCCCTATCACGGTTGGGCGTTTACGGCAGAGGGAGCGTGCGATCGCATTCCCCAGCAGCCAGCGGACGGAACGGCAGAAACCTCAAAGCGAGCCTGTGTGCGATCGTTCCCGGCAGCGGTGCGACAGGGGTTGCTGTTTGTCTATCCGGGTACGGCAGAGAACGCCGATCGGGTTGCAGTGCCAGTAATTGATGCGATGGAAGAATCGCCAGACGAGTGGGTTTGCCTCAACACCTTTCGCGATTTGCCCTACGATGCGCTGACGCTGCTGGAAAACGTGCTGGATTCCAGCCATGTCCCCTTTACGCATCATCAGTCGGTCGGCAATCGAAAAAACGCCAGTCCGGTTGAACTGGAAGTGACTGAAGCGAACAAACAGGGCTTTTCGGGCTTGTGGGAAGAAGGTCCACGACGCGGCACGCTGGGACAGCAGACTAGCCGTTTTATTGCGCCAAATTTGATGTGGCATGACCTCACCTCCAAGCAGTTTGGACGCACCATGACCGTGGTTTACGCCACGCCGATTCGCAAAGGGGAATGCCGCGTGTTTGCCCGCTTTCCGTTCAAGTTTGCTTCTAAGATTCCGGCTCTGGCAATCCGACTCACGCCTCGCTGGTATTCCCACATTGGACAAAATAGCGTTCTGGAAGACGACCAGATTTTCCTGCACCATCAGGAACGCTACCTAGAACAGCTTGGCGGCGGTGCGAACGTGAATAAAGCCTTTTATCTGCCGACCAAAGCGGATGCGTTTGTGTCTGCGCTGCGGCAGTGGGTGAATCAGTTTCAGGCAGACCCGTTTCCTGGTCAGCAACTCCCTCCGCCCCTTTCAAAAGCAGCCCTGCTCGATCGCTATCATTCTCATACGCAGCACTGTCGGAGCTGCCGAACTGCTTTAAGCAGAATCGAGCAAATCCAGACAATCATTCTGTTTGTGGGCGCGATCGCCTGGCTGGGAACTCCGCTGCTGGCGGTTTTGCTGGGTCAATCGGCAGCGATTCCGGCGGCAGTTTCGGTGGGGGTGAGTGGGCTGCTGGGGCTGGGCTGGCTGGGCTTGGCAAGACTGCGGCAGCGATTTTATGAAGGGCGCATGATTCCGCCTCGCAATCTCCCGGAGAAACGGTCTGCTAAGGTGAAGGGATGATTCTCTTCAGAACCAAAGCCTGACACCCATGAGTCCTGACCTCTCTGCGATCGCCGTTCTGCTGCCCAAACCTTTGCTCGATCGCCTGGAACACCTGCAGCAGTCGCGCAATTTGTCATCAATTCAGGAGGCACTGCTGATTGTCATTTCAGAATATTTTGCAGGTCAGCCCAATCTCCTCAAGGCGAACTTCCCCAAGGCTGCCCCAACTGGAAATTTGACCCAGCTAGAAGCACGGCTCTCGCGCACTGAGGCACTGCTGGCAGCCGCCGTGAGTCGGATCAGCCATCTGGAAGCGAATTTGCGATCCACTCCCCTTTCTTCGATCGCCCCCGACCTGGATGATGTGGAGGATGAGCCAGACGAAGTGCTGCAAAGTTTTCTGGAACCCAGACGATCGCTTGAAGACAAATCAGCTTTCGATCGCCCAGTTCCCAATCATTCAGCTTTCGATCATTCCGGCGAAGACGAGGAAACGTACTATGCTGCAGAACAGGCTGCGGAAAAGGCGATCGCGTTTGGCAGAAATCTGGGCTGGAGGATTCAGCCGGACGGCAAAGCGCAGCCGATGAGCTACGAGGACATCGAAGAGGAACCTGACGAGATTTTGTATGACTTTTTAGAGCCAGGTTAAGTTGAACTCAGCCGTTTTTCTAAACTGAGCAATGCCTGTTTGCGATCGATTCCCCAGCGATAGCCAGCCAAGCCGCCGCCCTTTTGAATCACCCGATGACAGGGAACAACGAGCGCGATCGGATTCATTGCACAAGCCCGTGCCACTGCCCGCACCGACTGGGGCTGTCCGATTTGCTGGGCAATATCGCGATAGCTGGCGGTTGTTCCCAGCGGAATGGCGCGGAGTGCCTCCCACACCCGAAGCTGAAAAGCAGTTGCCTGAATATCGATCGGCAGTGCAGGCAGCGGATGAAGTCCGTTCAGGTATTCCAGCAAGTGCTGCATCCACTGCTGAAGCTCAGGGTCGTTGGCTTGGAGCTGAGCCGCGTTGAATTCCTGGTGGAGTTCTTGCTCCAGTTCCAGAGCGGTTTCACCCAGCCTTACACTGCAAAGTCCCTGCCGCGTTGCTGCGACCAATAGCCAGCCCAGGGGCGATCGCGCGATCGCATAGCGAATCTGTTCACCCTGTCCGGCACGTCGATAGGTTGCGGGAGTCATACCAAGTTGTTTTGGAGCTTTTTCATAGAGGCGGCTACTTGCACCATACCCGGTTTCATACAGGGCATCGGCGATCGGTTCTCCCTGGCGAAGGTGCTGTTTCAGTCGTTCTATCCGC
>Ga0224723_1000357_pt1 | contig 32259 bp, 23 predicted proteins | sample Balambano_FR2_Me_FD_161647 | JGI IMG/M metagenome (GOLD analysis project Ga0224723, IMG submission 161647) | Freshwater sediment microbial communities from Lake Towuti, South Sulawesi, Indonesia - Balambano_FR2_MetaG | ecosystem: Environmental > Aquatic > Freshwater > Lake > Sediment | place... | reverse complement strand
ACATTGCCCTGCCGTCGCGCAGTAAGGAATATAAGACTGAAACAGAGCGGTGATCTGCCGCCGCCAGGACTGCACGGTAAAGTTTTGCAGATTAATGCCATCGACCTCAATGCAGCCCGCTTCGGGGTCATAGAATCGACACAGCAGTTTAATCAGCGTGCTTTTGCCAGCTCCGTTATCACCGACGATCGCCACGACTTTACCAGCGGGCAGCGTTAAATCAAAATTCTCTAAAACCGCTGTGTCGCTGCTGGGATAGCGAAAGGTGACCTGGCGAAACGCAATGCCCGATCGAATCGGTGAGGGAACGGGTATAGGCTCAGGCGGGTCAGTAATTTGGGCGGGAATCTGCAGAAACTCAAACAGATTCCCCACAAACAAACTGTTGCGATAAATTTGCCCCAGATTGCCCAACAGCTCTTTAATTAAGCTTTGTCCTTGATTAAACGCCTGGAAAAACAGCGCCAGGTCTCCCAGCGTCAATCGTCCGACCAGCACTTGTCGTCCCATCCAGGCGAGAACCGCACCAGAGACGAGCAGCACAACGAGCGTTGCCGCAAAACGTCCGATCGCCTGCTGTTTGAGTAACCAGAGCTGTTCTTGCCAGAGCCGCCGCCGCAGCGATTGATAAAGCGATTGAAAATGGTTGGCAAAGCCAAACAGCCGCAACTCTGCTGCCGCTGAACTGCTTGTCAGCAGCAGATCGTAATACGCTAACCAGCGGCGATCGGTTGTGGTGCGCTGCGACCATTCATACTGCACTTTGCTGAGATAGAGCAACACATAAAATGCCGGAAACGCACTGACGATCGCGATCATCGGCAGCCACACCCCATAAGGAACCAGAATCGCGGCGATCGCCAACACCGTCACACTGTTTTGCACCAGACTTCCCGAACTTTCTAACATCGTCAGCGATCGTCCGCTTGCGCCTTCTCTGGCACGATTAAGCTTGTCGTTAGAGTCAGAGTTTTCATAAAAGCTGTAGTCTACCTCAATAGACTTCTGCTGAATGCACCGACTCACCCGGTCCGTCACTCGTTCTGCCTGAACTGCGCGCACCCATTCGATCGCACTGTGACAGCACTCGCCGATCAGCAGAATCACTGCCATCAATCCGATCGGCAGCAGCAGCTTCTCAATGCTGTTCCAGGCGGTTCCCGTTCCCGCGACTGCCACCAACTGATCGACCGCCTGCCGAGTTAAAGAAATCGATAAAGCTGGCAGAACTCCCTGAATCAACAGCAAAACTGCCCATGCCAGCGTCCAGTAGCCAGAAGCAGCCCAAACTAACCTGAAGGTTTGCAGCAGGTGAGACAGGATTGTATCGGCGCTGCGGAGTTTTTGTATCAAAGCCTGATCACCCTCAAAAATTCCTGAAATTCAAACTGGTTGACACCATTGACGTTGATCACGATACAGAAACTGGTCGATCGATGGGGGTTACATTGTTGTGAACCAGGGCAAGATCATCTTCTATTAATTTCACCAGCCTGGGTAAATCTGCCAGCTCAGGTCTGCGCGCAAATCGGCGAAAACTAACGGTTTGCATCAGCCTGGTACACAAATACAGATGCGACTTCATCACATCTGCATGAGTCATAAATTGAATGCTGCGCGTGTGCCGTACCAGCTCTACAAACGATTCCTGCGGTTGCAGTGCAGTAATTTGGTGTGCTGTTCCTTTTGCCAATACATAAATTCGCTGTAGCGGCAAAGGAGCTGGCTGAAACCGATTTGTAAACGAACAGGAAAGCTTCAGTGAATTCTGCGAAACGGGCAGCATCTCTTGAACGTCGTGTCCTAACGATGCTGCGGCTTCGGGAAACAGCTTTCCCTGCGGATAGGACGGATAAACGATCGCACACCCTGTTGCCAGATCGATCGCCATCACATCGTCTGTCAAGACGCGATATCCCTTTTCCTGAAACGCGGCTGCCAGCGTTGATTTGCCCCAGCCTGAGCCACCTAAAAAAGCAATTGCCCAATTGTCGATCGCCACACCGCTGGCATGAAGCACTAATAAACCGCGCTGCCGCAATAACACAGAAAGCACCGGTCCCAAAAGAATGGTTCGCAGCAAAGCTGGCTCAACGTTTGCAACCGGGTCAACAATAATTTCGCGACCTGCTAAAACTACAAATTCGCCAACGCCTGCGACTTTAGCACGACATCGATCGCCGCCGTCATGACCAACAGTGACAGGATTTAATTTTTCCGATCGCACCACAACATCTGCCTCACCCTCAGTTTCAATGAGTTCTGGCAACTGCAATTCTGAGTGAATACACAAGCTGTACGCTTTGTAGATGTTCATTGCGATCGGTTTGAACGTAAGAAACGATTGTTGGAAAACCTGAAGTTAGACCAGCAGCGACGCAGTGAGAGAACCGCAAGGACAAGTGCCGGATGCCAATTGCCCTTGCGGAGCTTGACGAAGCAGCTTCTAAAAATTCAATCCATAGATTAGCTTTCTAGAAGCACTTGTGCTGTTGACCAACGGCAGAAAGACGATGCTGTTACAGACGCAGATCGATCGATCCATCCCCTGTGACGGGAGTGTTGGTAGCGGGGTTTGTTACGGGACTCGAATGTCCCGGAAAGAACAAGAAATCGTTCTTGTCTGATCTACCGAACAATTGCGTAATGGACTCGACGCTGCCATGAACTGTGAGCGCCGGTGCACTGTACTGCTTTTTCACGGTTATATCTCCTTAATTGAGTGAACGCATCGATTGTTTTGTTTGTTTGGTAGTGCACACTCCTTAGAGGAAGGATATCGTTCGCCTGCTGCAAACCGTATCCACCCAAACTCTGGCTTACGGCATCACCTTTTTGTAGTGGAGCCACAGACTCAAGATCGCCGCCTGCCAGATTGCTGTCGTGTCCTTGCCGTTCACCCGGTTTTCAGCAGCGGTCAGGCGCTGATAGGCAGCGTGAATAAAACTCAAATCAACGTATGGCTTCAGCAAATCAATCTGCTGAGACATCACCTGATCCAGCAAGGGGCGATCGCGGTTGAGCAGCCCGTCGTTGAAGTTAGGAGTCAGGTCTGCTTTGCCGGTGCGCCATTGAATCTTCTCTGGCAAAATCCCTTCTAGCGCGCGACGCATAATCACGCGTCCCCAGCCGCGATCGAGCTTTTGCTCGGCAGGTAGCGATAAGCAAAATTCCACGAGTCGCTTATCCATAAACGGATGGCGAGCCTCTAGCGAAAACATTGCCGCGTATTGATCCATCTGCTCGAAGGTGTAACTCAACAGCCCCTGAGTCAGCGTCTGCCACTGCTCTTCTCGAACGGTGGGCGGCAGTTCTGTCGTCACGCCAAACTGTTGTGCCCGCTGCACCAAGCCAACTCGCTGGGCAAAAGTCGGATTAACCCAGGGGGCGTGAGTGTTGAGCCAGGTTTTGTCAGGCTGCGATCGTCGTTGCTGCCACCATTGAATTGGCTTCCCAAAAAGCGGCTTCAACCCATACTCAACCAGCAGCCGTTTGCGAGAGACCTGAAACTGACGGTGAATTTGTTGAATCACCCTGACAAACTTAAGCCATCGCCCCTGCTTGATCAGCGCGTGGAGATGAGGCAGCCCGTAGATTTCTAACAGAGCATACCGTGAAACACTGTGGTGGGCGGCAACCGGTTGAATTTCCTGAAGCAAGGTTTTCCAGTTTCCCTGGCGTGCCAGCTCCGTCAATCTAGAAATGCCATGCCCGACCACGGTATCGCCGTCGAACCCGTCAAGACACACGCGCACCCCCAGCGCTTGGGCTGTCTGGTTCATCACCCACGGATAAAAGTGGCTGGGACCGAGCAGCGCTTCATCGACGAACCGAAAAATGTGATCCAGGTTCGAGAGCGGACCGACTCGATCGCCTGCGACAGCGTGAGGCGTAATCCCTCCCTGAGCTAGAACTGCATCGATATATCGACGCTCGTCGCACTCGGTCACGGTATCAAACACGCTGGAGATTGTTTGCAGTGACGGAACTCCTTGATCTGCCAAAAGATTTCTGGCAACGCAGGTGACAGCCGAAGAATCTAAGCCGCCACTGAGATGACTGGCGATCGGCAGGGCGCTGCGGAGCCGACACCGCACCGCTTCTGTAAAAATTTCTCGAAAGGTTTCGGCATAGGCGGCATCGGAATTGAGCCTTAGCTCACGCTGGCGATCGAGCGACCAGTAAGCCCAACTCCGCACGCCCGATGCCGTCACAGCCATGCTGTGCGCTGGGGGCAGTCGCAAAATGTCTTGATAGGACGTGCTGATCTGATCCTCCATCATCAGCGACAGGAAGTCTGCCAGTCTGACTTCATTGAGCCGCCGGGGAACCAGAGGCAGACAGAACAGGGCTTTGATCTCTGAGGCAAACAAAAAAAGCTGACCGGGCTGATGGTAGTAGTAAAAAGGCTTGACCCCAAAATGATCTCTGGCACAAAACAGCGTCTGCTGAGTTTGATTCCAGATGGCAAAGGCAAAGTCGCCGATCAAATAGTCTGGGCAGGCTTCGCCCCACTGCTGGTAGGCAGCCAGGATCAGTTGACTGTCAGTGATTTTTTCAGACGGGCGATCGTTTAGCGCCAGCCCTGCAATCAGTTCATCTCGATTATCAATTCGCGCATCCGCCGTGATCACCAGTTTCCCCGCTCGATCGATCTCTGGCTGAGTCTCCAGCAGCGATTCTGGAGTTGTCCACAGCAGCCGATGTCCCAGACCGATCGCACCTTGCACCCAAAAGTCAGCGCGATCGGGTCCGCGATGCGCCAGTTTGTCGCCCATCCGCTCCAGGTCTTTGCGGTCTACAGAACAACCATTTGGCGAGTAAATTCCCATGATGCCGCTCATCGTCGAACTCCCTCCAGCGATGGCAGACGAACAAACCGGGATAAATCCTGGAGATTGCCAATGACGATTTGACCCTGACATTCAATCCAGGCGTGAGCCTCCAGCCCTCGTGCTCCTTTGGCAACCCCAATCTGTAAATCCGCAGCATAATCGAGACGGCTGAGCAGTACCTGCGTAGTTAGCGCCCTGGCAAGGCATTTCACGCTTCCGGGCATCAACCGACTGCTGACCTCAACCGCCCAGACGATTTTGCGGAGCGTCACTGGGTCAGAAGGGCGTGGTTGAGCTGCTGGCTGACTCAGCCTCGACAGCATTTTTAGCAGAGTGCGAAAGGGAAAGAGCCATAGCCCCAGTCTGACGGCTGCCAGTAGCCCCAGCGTGACCAGCAGCAGCAGTCGATCGCCCGTTGTTAATTGGCAGAACTTATACAGCCGTCGCATGGGTTACCTCAATCAGGGATTCATCTGCAAGCTTCTGGAGCAGCGACAGCAGATCTTGTTCACACCGACCAGCCTCAACGTCATACTCAGCGAGTAGCGCATCCCGAATTTGCTGAACCGATGTCGACTCGCAGATCAGTTGCCAGACTCGCGCCCCAACTTCGTTCAGACCGTAATACGTTCCAGACTCAAGCTGAAGAATGACCGCCTCGTCACCCAAACTTGATGAGATCTGATCTTGAACTGCTGACACCGTTGAAGACAGCGTGATCAAATTCGGTGAGTTCATATTCTGCTCGGGATGAGGGGTGGGAGATGAAGGATAAGGGATGAAGGGCAACCCTGGTCAGCGGTGATGCGATCGAGGCGAGGCATTCGGCAGTTCAGCGAACGCGAAGCGCCAGCATCGAACGAACGCGCAAATCGTTGCTCGACTGCTTCGCTCTAGCGGAACGCTGCGGCAGTGCTTTTATCGGTCAGGAATCAGTAATGGTCGCGCCCTGTAACGTCGATCGGCGGTGCCAGCCGTGAATCCGTGTAAATCACTAAGTTTTTGCTAGGGGCTGTCATCCATTTCAGCCAGAATCCTGATGATGGCAAAGCGACAGCCCCTAGCCTGATTTTTGGTCGAGCGCGGTCAGGCTGCTACCGCAAGCGTTTGACCGTTGATTGATGACGCGCCCTACAGTTGCCTACAAGCAACTGGGTAGAAAACCGTTTTCCCTGATAACCAGCATACTGAACGGTTCTATTATTTACAACGTGAATTGGGAGAATACGGACAGTATCTTCAAGCTTCAGGGAAAACAAGTTAAATTTATGTGAACTTCAGTGCTTCTACGGTGCCTACTCCGCTGCTGACTGAACGTTACAGCCGCGATCGATCACCGTCTGCAAAAGCTGCGGAGCAGGATGCTCCAGTGCATCGATCGATTGCTGCTGAAACCGACCTAAAGCAAAATAGCTGAGCAGTCCCGGATACTCTCTGAGCGCCAGCAGCGAGCGTTTGGCAGAACTGAGGTCAGCCGGTAGCGGACTGATGTGAGGAATCACCGCAAAACCCAAGCCTCTGAAAGTAAGCATCGATCGCAGCATGTGCGGCGGGTCGGTCACTAAAACGATCGTCCTGACACCCTGCGGACCCAAAATCGCTGCGGTCGAACTGGCTTCATCCTGGGTAGTCATGGCACAAGCCGTTCCGCTTAAAACACTGCCCGGAGCGCCTGCCTGGTTTAGCAGGCTGTGCGTTTTTGCGACATTGCCCTTAGCGGTGACAAAGATCTGTGGGGCACGATTTGCCTGCCAGAGCCGCACCGCCAGTTCATATCGGGAACCTGCTTCTTCTGCGCCGCGACTCAACACCACAATGGCATCAGCGGGTGCGCCAGAGTCAGCAGGCACAAAAAAAGTTAGCCCCCGTACCATGAGAGCGGCGATCGGGGGCGAAATCACGATTAGATAAACCAGCAGCAGCCAGACGATGGGCTGGCTGAGCCAGCGTTTCCAGCGAGATGAGCCGAGCAGAATCGGCAAAACAATCAGCGGTAGCAGCGGTAGGATCACACGCCAGGGGTCAGTCAACCAGTCAAAGGTGCTCCAGGAAAAGCGAACCCAGCGCTCGGTGATCACATGTTTGGTAGCTAAATCCCTGAGAACTGCGGCAAGAGTAGCCATGTCTATCGTTTACCCATCAAGTTGGTTCGCGAATCTACTCATTTCGTAACACAACTGTGGTAACAAAACGCAGGCTGCGATCGATGGCACTCCGCGTAGCGCCTGGGTCTGCGGCAAATCGAGAGATTTAGAATCGATCGAACAGACCAAAGATAAAGTTAAACGGATTGATTACCTGACCGATGAAATCGAGCACCGAAGAGGTGTCTGTTTTGGGGACAACGATCACATCCCCTTCCTGCACCTGATAGTTATCTACCAGATTTCTCAAATCTACGATTTCTCGCTCAATTTCCCCTCTTTCATTCAGCCGCACATATGCCACTCGTCGCAGTCTGGCATCTTCGGTTGGTCCGCCCGCAATCGCCACCGCACTCGACAGCGAACTGTTGGGGGGCACCTGCACCTCGCCAGGATTGTTCACTTCACCGACCACCCGCACGCGCACCGTTGTCGGTGACAGACCCGATCGGGCAATTAGGCGGCGATCGATCGCCGCATCGGCGGCAAGCCGGGGCACCAAAATCGAGTCGCCGTCCTGCAACACTAAATTCTGGGGGGCATTCTCTGACCAAAGCGCATCCCAAAGGTTGACGGTCGTGGTGACTGACTCACCACCTGGCAGCGTGCGCCGCAGCACAATTTCTCGAATGTCGGCATTTTGCGTGATGCCGCCCGCCTCAATCAACGCAGAACTGACCGTTGGCACTCCGTTGAGGGTGGAACCCGTCACACTGCCATTGATGGTGCTGGTCGCAGTTGTCAAACTGCGGAGCTGAATTGGTCCGGGTCGCTGCACTTCGCCTGCCACATTCACGACGACGGGACGCAGCGTACTCAAGTTAACAGTCACGACTGGATTCACTAGATAAGCCTGCAAGCGCAGCGTCAAATCCTGCGCCAGTTGCTCTGGCGTTTGACCGGCTGCCATAACCGCACCGATGATTGGCAGCGTAATCGTGCCATCCGGCAGGACCACCTTTGCCCCCGTAAACTCCTCGTAGTCAAAAACCGTGATTTCAATTTGATCGCCTGCACCTAGCGCATAGCTGGCGCTGGGAATGGCGCTTTGGGGCACAACCGGGGGGGCGACCGGCAGAGACTGAGCCAGCAGGGGAGCCTGGAAGAGCAGACACGCGGCTACCGCAGCCGCTGTCATTCGATCGCGATGTAAGTTTGACATCGTGCGTACCTTTTAACGTGCATCTTTTGATATGAGGGCTGATCACGATCGGCAGAGGGTAAACCGCCGCTGTTGGTGCTAAGCGGGATTGCTCTGTTCCCTGGTCTGTCGGGTCGAAGGTTCAGAACGCTGCGCTGCTGAGTAGTCGCGCGTGTAGTAAAAGTAGCTGTCCGGCTCGTTTTTTACGTCTATGCCGTTTGCCACAATGCCCAAAACCTGCTGACCTGATTGCGTCAACAGCTCTTTGGCAGCGTTTGCGCCAGCAGAATCCACAACGCCCGGACGCATCACGAGCAAAACGCCGTCTGTCATTCTGCCAAGGATCAGGGCATCTGCGAACCCTGCGATCGGCGGTGTATCGAGAATCACAAAGTCATAGCGGCTGGCAAACTGCCGAATCATTGCTGCCATGCGCTTCGAGTCAAGCAGCGCCACAGGATTGGGAGGAATCACTCCTGCTGGCAGGACGTGCAGATGCGGCATTGCCTCTCGCACTGCTGATTGAAAGCTACTTTGCCCGACAATCACATTGCTCAACCCCGGTGAACTGGTTAAATCCCAGGCATGATGCTGAACAGGGCTTCGCATGTCTGCATCGATCAGCAGCACTCTGCGTCCCAGTTGGGCAATCGCTGCTGCCAGGTTTGCCGAAACTTCTGACTTGCCTTCGCCCGCCACTGAGCTAGTGACGACGATCGCTTTTACTGCCTGGTCTGAGCGCAGAAACTTCAGGTTGGCTTGCAGCATCTGATACGCTTCACGAACCGGAGAAGTCGGCATGTCTCTGGCAATCACGCGGGGAGCCGATCGATCGACTTCTCGCTTTGAGGAAACCAGCTTGCCCGTTTTGCCAAACGCTGGAATCACACCCAGCAGCGTGTAGCCCAGCAGCGCTTTGCCTTCTTGAATTGTTTTTACCGATCGATCGCTGAGGTCAAGCAAGAAGGCAGCGGCGATTGCCAGCAGCAGCCCCACCATGCCTCCGGCTGCCAATATCAAACTCTTACGGGGTCCAACTGGGTTTTCAGGCACCAGAGCCGCTTCAATAATGCGAGCATTGCCGATGTTTTGGTTTTCGGTGACTTGCACCTCTTGCAGTCGCGTTAACAGCGTTTCATAAGTCGTCTGAGCCGCTGCAACTCGACGCTCTAACTCGCGCTGGGTCTTTTCTAGCTCAGGCAGCACGCTGGCGCGATTTTCGTAGGTCGATTGCGCGGCAGACAAAAGTCGAATCCGCTGAATCAGTCCTAACCGCTCGATCTCAGCCTGCACATAATCTGAAATCAGCGACTGCTCAATTTCGCCTGTCTGCAAATCGCCGATCGCCACCGGCTGCTGACGATTTACCACTTCGCCGACCCGTCGCTGCAATAACGTTTCCAGCGCCCTGATCTGACGCTCCAGGTTGGCAATCTTGGGATGCGTCGGCTGATAGCGCGTCCGCTCAACGGCTAGCTCAGCTTGCACTGTTTGCAGTTGGGTCAACGCTTCTTGAATGCCCGGAGACTGACTGAGTGCACTGACATCGATCGCCTGGTCAGTACTCATGCCCACCTGCCGCCGCAGTTCGGCTGAGCGTGCCGTTACCTGTGCTAGCTCAGCCTGAGTTTGAGTAATAGTGTTATCCAGGCTGGAAATTGCCGTGACTGCCTGACTGGCTTCTTCTTCTAAGACAATCAATCCATTGCGTTCCTTAAACGCACTGAGGTCTGCTTCTGCGGCTCTGACAGCTGCTTCAACTTCAGGCAGTTGGTCGTCGATGAATTCTCTGGCTGCCACTGCTTCAGCGCGATTGGTCTGAATGTTGTTGCGGATGTAGACATCCATAACTTTGTTGACGATCGTAGCAGCGCGTTCCGGGTCAGCATCTGTAAACGAAACAGCGAGAATGTCGGTTCCGGTCACACTGCTCACCTGCAATCCCTGTGCCAGAATCTTTGGATCAACGAGTTCACCCGTTTCGTCTTTGAGATTGAGTTCTTGAATGGTTTCCTGGGCGATCGACAGCGATCGGGCAATTTCTGCCTGGGTATCTAAGGGGCTGTTCTGACTGTCTAATGGAATCAGTTGTCCGGTGTCTTCTTGTAGCCCCACCAGGGAAGAAGTGCGATCGGTCTTAAACAACAGTCTGCCTTCGGCTTGGTAAATTGGCTGCTGCTGAAATGCTGACCAGGCAGCTAAACCCACAATGGCTGCAAAAACTCCGGTTGCGGGCAACCAGCGTCGTTTGATGACGAGCCAATACTTCTGGAAATCAATTTCCTCAACGTAGGCTTGGGGCTGCATGGAAGGTAAATCCGACATAAGAAGTGAGTCCAGGATTGAACAAACAGGTGCAGCCTCTGAGAGGATTGAAGCCACAGATGATCTGGGGGCTGTCATCAATTCCAGCCAGAATTCTGGCGTTGGATGGTGAAAGACGCAGCAAACTGGAGTCGGGCGATTGCATGTATCTACTTATTCCGCCGCAATTCGCACGAACCGGAATTTACTGACGACGATCGGCGGCTTATCAAAAGCTTTTCATTGGCTGGGGATCGCTTGCACCGGTCTTCACAATCTGGAATTGCAGCAGCCGTAAAATGCCGCAGACAGGTTCCGCATCCTTCTGTAGAGGGACGATCTCAAAGGTCTTCATTCAGCACGATATTAACCGGATGCCATCCCTAGCGGAGAATATTTTCATGCCAGACTTAAATGCAGACCTGGATCTGACGATCGCCACCTTACAGCAAGACCTCAGTACCGTTGCCCCCGAAGATGCGGTCTCGATCATTGACAACTGGCAAGCGCATTTTCAAGGGCATGACCTTGCAGCGGATCTAGAGCAGCTTAAACAGGCGATCGGCAACAGCGACCCGCAGGCGATTGCTGACATTCTTGGGGCAGTTGGTGAAGATACAATCGGTGAAACCGCCAGTCGCAGCGTCGATGAGTTTGAAGCCAAAATCAAGCAGTTGGGGACTTTGCTCACGCAGGTGAGCCAGAAGCTTCAGCCTTAACAAAAACCTGACAAAAGCTCGATCGAAATATCTGACAGGCGAGTCTTTGACAACTGAGGAATTTTGGCATGGCATCCACTGATAGCGTTTCAGCTAAAATTCATCAGTTGTCCAATTTGCTGTTGCAAGCTGGTACAACCTTAAGAGGTGAATGAGATTCGTCAGTGATCCATGAGTTCAAAGCAGCGATCGAGTCCGTTGCGGCTCTACAGCAGCGAGGGTGAGCGTGGGGAACGCCATGCCACCTGGTTAGAGCTGTTTTTCGATTTAGTGTTTGTCGTGGCGATCGCAGAACTGGCGCATCTGCTGCATGACGATTTGACGGGTGCAGGGATTGTGAGCTTTGCTGCGTTGTTTGTGCCTGTATGGTGGCTATGGATTGACTTTAGCTACTACGCCGACCAGTTTGATGTCGATCGCGGTCTTTATCGCCTGACAATGCTCGGTGTCATGTTTGGCATGATAGTGTTAGCGATCACGCTTCCTGACGTGCTGCACGGCGGTTCCATCGCCTTTGCCTCTGTTTATGCGGCGCTGCGGTTCGTCACTATTGTGCTTTACCTGCAAGCATGGCGGTTTGTGCCGCAGTCGCGAGAACTGACTGCCCGCTATAGCATCAGCTTTTCGATCGCCTTTGTGCTGGGGTTGGTTTCGATTCTGACACCAGAGCCGCTGCGCTATTGGCTGTGGGCAGTCGCCCTGCTCATCGAAATTAGCAACGGTCCGATTACCTATGCGACGATTCGATCGGTTCCGGCTCAAGCGTCACACATGGATGAGCGCTTTGGTTTGTTTGTAATTATTGTCTTGGGCGAAGCGATTCTTGCGGTTGCCAGCGGTGTAGCAGATGCCAACTGGCAGTGGCAAGCTGCCCTGACTGCGCTGAGCGGATTTATTGCGGCTGTCAGCTTATGGCTGCTGTACTTCGAGCGGGCAGATGCGTCAGTGATTTATCAAGCCCTACGGGGCGGACGGTCAGCTCTGCTGCGATCGTATCTCTATGGCTACAGCCATGTTTTCGTCTTCATGGGCATTGTGGCAGCGGGTGTCGGTACTCAAGTCGCGGAAGTTAACGCCATGTGCAACGAACGTTTGCCCTCATCCCCCAGCCCCTTCTCCCAAAATGGGAGAAGGGGAGCAAGAAAAGTCAAAGTCCCTCTCCCAGAACAAGAGAGGGATTTAGGGTGAGGGCGATCGGCAAAGTTGCACATCGCGTCAGTTAATTTGTTGTAAGTAGCAGCGCGGTTGTATTTAGTCGCAGCCTAGCTTGGAGGATCAGGTTTTCATGACTGAGCATTCCACTTCATCCTCTGGACTCAATCACTTGATTCCGCCTGAGATCAAGCACGATGATTTTTACAGAATCATTCAGACGATCGCTCAGAGAGCGGATGTTAAAACAATTTTAGAAATCGGATCTTCTTCTGGGGCAGGCAGCACCGCAGCGTTTGTCGCTGGAATCAGAGGCAACGCCAGCCAGCCTACGCTGTTTTGTCTGGAAGTTTCTCAACCGCGATTTGCGGAGCTACAGCAGCATTACGCCAACGATGCGTTTGTCAGATGCTACAACGTTTCGTCGGTGGCGATCGAGCAGTTTCCGTTGCCGGAGGACGTGATCGAGTTTTATCACACGACTCCAACGAATCTGAATCGCTATCCGTTAGAACAAGTTTTGGGCTGGCTGCAACAGGATATTGATTACGTCAAAGCTGCTGGCGTATCTGATGCAGGAATTCAGAAAATTAAGCAAGACCATCAAATTGACTGCTTTGATGCGGTGCTCATTGACGGATCGGAATTCACAGGAACCGCTGAGCTAGCGCAAGTCTACGGAGCGAAATTCATTCTATTAGATGATATTTGCACATTTAAGAATTATCAAAATTATCAACAGCTTGGAAGTGACCCAAACTATGTTTTGATTGAGCACAATCCAAATTTACGTCACGGCTATGCAGTGTTTCAAAGAACCAATCCAAATCTAGCCGTTCACTTTTTTACGATCGTCCTCAATGGCGAACCGTTCATTCGCTATCACATTGACATTTTCAAACAACTGCCGTTCTCCTGGCACTGGCACATTGTCGAAGGTGTCGCTGATCTGAAACACGATACTGCCTGGAGCATCAAGCAGGGAGGACACATCACCGATAACCTGCACGATCGCGGACTCAGCAAAGACGGCACGACCGCTTATCTAGATGACCTGAGCCGCCAGTATCCAGACCAGATCACCGTGTATCGCCAGCCGCAAGGGGCATTTTGGGACGGCAAGCGCGAAATGGTCAATGCGCCGCTGGCAAACATTCAGCAGGAATGCTTGCTGTGGCAAATCGATGTAGACGAACTCTGGACGATCGAGCAGCTTGTTAGCGCCCGAAACCTGTTTATTCGCCATCCCGACAAAACCGCTGCCTACTACTGGTGCTGGTATTTTGTTGGTCAAGAGTTAGTGGTGAGCAGCCGCAACTGCTACAGCCAGAATCCGCTGCAAGACTGGCTCCGCACCTGGAGATTTTATCCAGGCTGCGTCTGGGCAGCTCACGAACCGCCGCGTTTGCTCGCACCGCAGCCCAACGGCGAGTGGCGCGACCTGGCGATCGTTAATCCGTTTGGTCACGATGAAACTGAAGCAGAGCAATTGGTGTTTCAGCATTTTGCCTATGTCACGCCAGAGCAACTGCAATTTAAGCAGCACTATTATGGATACGCCAATGCCGTCGCCAGATGGCAGACACTACAAGCCGAAACTCGCTTTCCGGTACGGCTGCGTCAGTATTTGCCGTGGGTGCGTGATTTGACGACGGTGGACACGGCAGCCGCCTGTGGCATCGTCCCGCTCGCCTACCCCAGTCAGGGCACCTGGCAGTTTCGCACGTCTCAACTGCTACAGCCTGCGGCGCTTCCTGAAGATCCTGTGCCGCTGATTGTGATTGACGGCGTGTTTTTTCAGCTCCACAAAACCGGGATTGCCCGCGTCTGGAAATCGCTGCTTCGGGCGTGGGTAGACAGCGGATTGAGTCAGCATCTCGTCGTGCTCGATCGCGCTGGAACGGCACCTGACATTGCAGGCATTCGCTATCAGCCGATCGCGCCCTACAGTGCCAGCTCACCCGAATCAGACCGAGAGCTGCTTCAGTCGGTCTGCGATGACCTGGCAGCCGATTTGTTTATCTCGACTTACTTCACCACGCCGCTGACGACCCCTTCAGTGCTGCTGGTTTATGACATGATCCCTGAGGTAATGGCAGACTTTAATCACGCGATCGTGCGGCAAAAGCGACAGGCGGTTGAATATGCCTCTCATTATTTGGCAATTTCGCAGAACACCGCTCGTGACCTGGAGAAATTTTTTCCAGAGCAGTTCAATTCAGGCAAATCCGTCGAAGTTGCCTACTGTGGAGTCGAACCGATTTTTGCACCCGCAGCCCCCGCAGCCATCGCCCAGTTTCAGGCGAAATATGGCATCACAAAACCCTATTTTTTGGTGATGAGCGTTGATAATCCCACGCCATACAAAAACAACGCATTGTTCTTTCAGGCATTTGCTCAACTGGCGAGTCGAACCGGATTTGATCTGGTGTGCACGGCGATCGCTGCCTCCATGCCCGATGATTTGCGGGCTTGCACCACTGGCTGCACGGTTCACCTGCTGCGGCTGAGTGATGCCGAGCTAGCAGTCGCTTACTCTGGAGCAATCGCTTTAGTGTATCCATCAAAGTACGAAGGGTTTGGCATGCCAGTGCTCGAAGCGATGGCTTGTGGCTGTCCGGTGATCACCTGCGCCAATGCTTCCATTCCCGAAGTGGCGGGTGAAGCGGTACTGTATGTCGCTGACGACAGCGCTGCGGAGCTGGCAGAGGCGCTGTGTGATGTGCAAAAACCGATCGGGCGATCGAAGCTGATTGCCGCTGGGCTAACTCAGGCAAAACGGTTCTCCTGGACAGCGATGGCAGAAACGGTCGGCGCAGCGCTGATTGCAGCCACACTGCCGCCTCTGAATCTGCGTGCCATCAATCTGATGCTGTTTCCCGACTGGAGTCAGTCCGAAGCAGAATCGTATGAGCAGCTATCAGCCGCGATCGTCGCTGTGCTGACTCACCCTGATCGGCAGGTGATGACGCTGCTCGTTGATGTCAGTACTGCTGCCGATGACTTCGACCCGAACCTGATTCTGGGCGACATTGTGATGAATCTTCTCATGCACTCAGAAACCGAGATGACGGACGAGCCGGAGCTGGCTGGGGTGCCGCACCTCAGTCCGGTGCAGTGGCAGGCGCTGGCAAATCGGCTGACTGGCTATGTGCCGCTCGCTCAGCAGTCTGCGGCAGCGATCGATCGCATACAGGCTCACGGTCTCACCGCAATCCCTTTATCAGAGCTGCGCGATCGACGCGCTGCAAACCACGAGTCTGGCTGGCAATTTAGATAATCGTTCTGTCCGCGTTGTTGAATCTTCTATGAATACCCTTACTGATCCGTCCGCGTCTTACTGGCTCTATCTTCAGCAGCGCTGCCCTCAGCTGAGCGCAGACCACCGATCGCGTCTGGCTGCTGAAGTTGAGGGGACTGCCTGGGACGAACCCACAACCGCACTGGATTTCAACAACGTCGCCGTGATGCTGCTAATTGAAGCAGAGCAGTGTCAGGACAGCACCTTGCGATCGATGCAGATGGAAATGGCGATCGCAGCCTTGACTCAGGGGGCAGCGCGAGAGGTGCATCCCTTATGCACGGCTCATCTGGCGCTGATTCACTACATGACGGGTGAGCTAGAAGCCGCCAGCCGCACGGCATTCTCACAGTTCGTCGGAACCTTACAATTTGCCCACATGAGCGTTGCCCGTCAGCCGCTGGGATTGATTTATTTACCGTCAGACAAAGATAACTGGTCAGCAATTCGTGCAGATGAACTGCAACATCTGCTGCAAGCCGAAGATGGTTTTGCTCAAGCCCACCTGCTATTGACGCTGACGCTGTGTCGATCGCAGCTTGTGTTTTACAACGCTAATGGACTGCGGTTTCTGCAATTTGCGGCTCTGCAAGCGCCCAATTCCTTTGCAATTCATTTCAAGCTCGGAATTTCCAAATTAATGAATCAGCAGTGGGAAGGCATCTGGCACTTACAGCAAGCCAGAACTCTCGCACCTGATTTTGCTCCGATTTTGCAAGCGTTACATCTCGTCTATCGACAGGAACCACAAATCAGTCAGTTTTGGCGTAAGATAGCGCAGAATTACTATCAGCAATCTCCTGAATTACTTGCGTCTAGATGGACAGAGTTACCAGAAGATAGCCCATTTACTTATCTGACTTTTGAGGACGCAGTGCTGCTTGCAGTTGAGCCAAGCTTTCACAGTATGGTGACAAGCGTTTTGCTGGCTGAAGCAGACTGGTTTGAAGCAGAAATGCAGTTCTGGCGCGATCGAATTCAACCCGGTATGACCGTGATTGACGTGGGTGCAAACGTTGGCATCTATACATTTAGCGCGGCGCGGCGGGTCGGCGAAGCTGGGCGAGTGCTGGCAGTTGAACCCTTTTCAGCTTGCGTTCAATACTTGCAGGAAACCTGTCGAGTCAATCAATTCTCTTGGGTAAAAGTGTGTGCCGGAGCCGCCAGCGACCGCAACGGCAAGGCGCGACTCTCGCTGCACGCCTCTAATGAATTAAATGAAGTGATCACAAATGACGCTGAATTAGAGAAATCAGATCAATCTGAAGAAATCGATTGTTTCACGCTCGACTGTTTAATTGAGCAAGAACAGCTTTCACGCATCGATTGGCTTAAAATTGATGCTGAGAGTCATGAAATTCAAGTATTAACTGGCAGCGATCGACTGCTATCAGAATTTGCGCCCAATATTCTTTATGAAAACGTTGCGGGCACAAAAGGCAGCAATCCTGAAATTGCTGAATTTTTGCAAGCAAAAGGCTATCAATTATTTCGCTATCAGCCTTATCTGAAGGAACTGATTTCCGTGCAGTCGATCGAAGACTTGCAGGAAAGCCTCAACATTATTGCCCTGCCCATCCGCCAGTAGCCAACAGCTCACCGCAAACAGTATGTCAGTTTTTTTGCCCAGCCTCAAACAGCGCGGCGTTCTCGATCGCCTGCAGATGGTGATCTGCAATGTCGGTTCCCGTAAGTTGAACAGTCGGGACGATTACGCGAGTCAGGACTGGCATCTGTTTGCTCCAAATTTAACGATTTATGGCTTCGATGCTGATGCTGATGCCTGCGCTGCCGCAAATCTTGATTTAGAAGAGCGGCAGATCACCTGGCAAGAAATTCATGTGCCGCTGGCGTTGAGCAATCGCGTGGGTGAGTCTACGCTTTATGTCACGCAAAGCCCCATGTGCAGTTCACTTTACCCACCAAATGAGCCTTATTTAGCTCGTCTGGCGGGACTTTCAGAGCTGGTGAGTTTAGATTTCACGGTAGAGCTGGAAACAACAACGCTCGATGCATTCTGTCAGGCTGAAAAAATTGAAGCGATCGATTTCCTCCAGATCGACGTGCAGGGGGCGGATCTGCTGGTGTTGCAGGGCGCGACCCAAATCTTAGCCCGGAGTGTTTTGGCAGTCCAGATTGAAGTTGAATTTGCTCATCTATACGTTGGTCAACCTTTGTTCGCTGATGTGGATAGCTACTTGAGAGCACAGGGGTTTACGCTGTTTGATCTGGCAACCGCTCATCGTCCTCGCCAGATTTCACCAATTCGGGGTCGTCCCGGACAACTGCTGTGGGCAGATGCGTTTTATTTCCGCGATTTGATTGCAGACCCCCATCCCGTCCTCAGAACTCCAACAGATATTCTCAAGCTTGCCTGCATTGCCGACCTGATGAATCTGCCCGATTATGCACTGGAGCTGTTAATTCATTTCACTGTCAATGCTGCGGACGATCGCACCTCCAGCGTTGCCAATGCGATCGTCGAGAGTCTGGCGCAATTTCCCCAGTTGGTACAGCAAGGGTTAGCCGCGCTGCCTGCGATTGTGGCGATTCAGAACTACATTACAGACATCAATCTGAAGACAATCATTAAAGCTCCACTCTAAGACAAATTTTCTTGATTCTCAACATAGCGTTTCCACATCTGTGCATAGGCTTGCTCTAAATCACGGGTGAACTGCTTGCTGTTCCAGAGCAGTGAGGTGTAGCGGGACTGCCGTAGTTTCCAGCTCACCTGCTGCCGCAGTTCTGCCTGCTGCCCAAACCGCACACCCCAGGCAACATAATCCTCGCTTGTCCAGGCGATGCCCTCGGTCACACCGACATTCATGAGCATTGTGTAGCTGTTGCGGCTGGCAAACTGTGCTCCGACCTGCGTTACCAGCGGGATGCCCATCCACAGCGTCTCAAGCGTTGTTGTTGCCCCATTGTAGGGAAAGGTGTCGAGCACAACATCGGCAATGCTTAAGTTGGCGCGATGCGTCTGCTCATCGGGTGCGATCGGCAAAAACCGCAACCGCTCTCGCGCCACGCCTGCGGCGGCGGCAAGCTGCTCAAAAAATGCCTGAACGCCCTGCTCGTCGCCTAACCCTTTCACCAAAAAGTAGCTGTTGGGCACCTGCTTGAGAATCTGCATCTGCGATCGGACTGTGTCTGGATGCCGCTTGTAGGCAGACTGCGAACTCAAATACACCACCGCGTCAGACGGAATGCCCAACTGTTCCCGGCGCACTGTCGGCACACCCACCTCAAAGCCATCGACGGCAATGTAGGTCTGCGGCAATCGCCAGATTTTTTCTGAGTAATAGTCCTGTGCGGATTCGGGCAGCACATAGGGGTCGGCAATAAAGTAGTCGATCGCCGGTAAGCCCGTGGCATCCAGTCCCAGCCATGTTGCCTGGATTGGAGCAGGCTTCAGCGCCATGACGCTGCATGTCGCGGGAACCGTGAGACTATCGAGGTCAACCAGAATATCGATCGCATCTGAGCGAATCTGCTGGGCGATCGACCCCGGCGCTCCGGTGATACAGCGAGACTGCGTTGCTTTGTCGGCAAACCACTGCTGTGAAAATGGTTTCAGCTCAGCTTGCTGATGAAAGTAGGCGTAGACCTCGAAGCGGTCGCGATCGAAGTGATGAAACACCCAGCGGCACAGCCAGCCGACCGAGTGCTGCCGTAGACAGCGCGACAGATAGCCAATCCTTAACTTGCGGTGGTCAGAATAATGGAGTGCAGGCAGGTCAGGCTGAAGATGCTGCTCAATCGAGCGATGCAGAAGCGTTTGATAGCGACTCGCGACCTGATTCTGTAAGGCGCGAGTTTCTTGCGGTCGATCGCTCAAATAAGGCGCAAAAAATAAAGCTGAACAGAGGGTGGCATCCGGCAGCCGATCGAGTCGATCGGCTGCTGTTAACCAGGCGTGCAGCAGTGCGATTTGCTGCTGCTGGGCGGCGATGGCTGCCTGCCATGCTGTTCCACTGCCCATTAAGGCTCGTAGCAGCAGCGCATGAGCTGTGATTTTTTCGTTCAGATGTTGGCAGGTGTCAGCGTATCGCTGGGCAAATTCGATCGCCTCTGCATATCGTCCTTCAGTCTGGCAAAACCGACTCAGGCTCATGAGTGTCGGCGGATGTTGACCATTGAGCCGCAGGCAGAGTTCAGCGTAGCGACATGCCAGCGTGTTGTTGTTTCGTGTCGTCGCCAGGGTGATGACATGCGAGAGTAAGACTTCGATCCAGTCTTGAGGCGATCGAGCGTGAGGCAAACAGGCGGCAGCAAATTCAACGGCGATCGAGTCCTCTGGATGGCGATCAAGTGCTTGTTTCAACACCTTGAGCAGCAGGACATCGTCAACTGCCGCTGCTTCTGCGTCCAGCAGCTCAATCATCTGAAAGTTGACTAGATCTTCTGGATCAAACTGCTCCAGCTCAAGCGCCAGATCTAGCAGGTGCAGCAGGTTGTTGATCTCGCCTGGGGTGATCTCTTGCAGATGCCGCCGCAGCAGCCAAGCACATCGGCGATCGACCGGTTGTAGGCGCGCTGCTTCTCGCTGTAGAAGCGCTGCGAGGTCAAACGTCCACTGTTCAATTTGGGCTGGATCACCGTTTGCCATCGCCGTCAACCAGATGACCTGAGCGTCGTCTTCCTGTCCTTGCAGCAGGGCAATTAAACCCATGTACCAGCAGGCAATTTTCTGCTCAGGGTTTTGCTCGATCGCCTGCTCACACCGTCTGGCTGCCTGAACCCAGTTTCCCCGAAGCAGGTCGGCATCAATCTGCTGCTGCCAGTCCATCATTTATCGGTGCAAGGATTGATCGGTGCAAGGATTGATCGGTGCGAGGATTGACGATCGCAGTAGCGTGCCCACATTTGCTCGTAGGCATGTTCCATCTCGCGGGCAAACTGTTTAGCGTTCCACAGCGGCGAGGTGTGGCGCGACTGCCGCAGCCGCCAGGAAATCTTTTGGCGCAGGGCTTCATCTTGCCCCAGTCGGATGCCCCACTCAATGTATTCCTCGTCGTTCCAGGCGATGCCTTCAGTGACTCCGACATTCATCAGCATTGTGTAGCTGTTGCGGGCGGCAAACTGCTCGCCGACGCGAGTGACGATCGGCAGCCCCACCCATAACGCTTCCAGAGTTGTGGTTGCCCCCGTGTAAGGAAACGTATCGAGGACAACATCAGCGATCGCCATATTGCCCCGGTGCACGGCTTCAGAGTCCACTCTTGGCAAAAAGCGCAGGCGATCGACGCTCACCCCCTCGGCTTCGGCAATTTCAAAGAAAAATGCTTGGAGCGTTTGGGGGTCGGATTTAATGCTTTTAATCAGAAAGTAGCTGTTGGGCACGGCACGCAAAATCTGCATTTGCTGCCGCACGTTGTCAGGGTTGCGCTTGAGTCCAGTTTGAGAGCTGAGGTAAACGATCGCCTCACTGGGAATGTCAAGCTGGTCACGCCGCAGGCTAGGTGCACTGATTTCAAACCCATCGACGGCAATGTAGGTCTGCGGCAATCGCCAAATTTTCTCTGAGTAATACTCCTGCGCGGATTCGGGCAGCACGTAAGGGTCAGCGATGAAATAATCGACAGCCGGTAGCCCAGCCGCATCGTAGCCTAGCCAGTTCACCTGCACCGGAGCTGGTTTGAGAGTGGCAACCGCACACCCAGTAAACGACGTGAAACTGTCAAGTTCTACGAGTACGTCAATCTCGTCCTGGTAAATCTGGTCAGCAACCAGCGAAACTGGCAGCGTCATATTGTGAAATCGATCGCCATACTCATACTCTAGAAGTTGTTGCAGCGGATCTCCAGTGTAGCGACAGGAATAGAGATGCACCTCAAAGCGGTCGCGGTCATGGTGTTTTAATAGCCAGCGAATCAACCAGCCCACCGAATGTCTGCGTAAACTTTCAGACAAATAGCCGATTTTTAGCGTCTGAGTGGAGCGTTGAGGAAATTGGTAAGGTGCTTTGCCTGAATAAGAGCGACTTGCCGCTTGGGCGATCGTAGCGACCTGATTGCGGAGAGGACGGTTACTTCTGGGATTATCTTCCATGTAGAAGAAAAAAGTGCCTGCCGTCAAGACTCGCACGATCGGTCCCAACTCTGCGGCTTGACCTTTTTGTGGTTGAATCAAGACTGCCATCAAAGACTTATAAGTTTCGTAAACCGCCAAGGCACGGTGCCATTGCCCGCCGGTTGACATCAAACCAGTCAGCAGGTGCTGACACGCCAAGATTTTGTCTGATAGCGCCAGAGCCTGCGCCAAATATTGTTCAGCCAGACGAATGCTTAGCCAAATTTCGTCGCCGTCAACGGATTGCAGATGCGGAATGACGACCCCGATCAGCTCTAAATCATCGGGTGTTAGACGCAGGCAAATTTTTCCCAGTTCTGCGGCAGCTCTATTTTGAGAAACCAGGAACAGCGCTTTAGCTTTTTCAACTAAGACCTGAACGAGCGGCTGGGGTTCTGGAAACTGAGGAATGCTAGCTTCAATGAACGTCAGAACGTTAGCATGACCTGGCTCAAATTCCAGGATCTGCTGAACCACTTGCAGCAGGAGGTCAGTCGAAGCGAGGGTGCGGGGAGCAATCTGAGCGAGGGCTTGGGTGGCTTGAGCTAGGGTTTCACCGTCGATCGAGAATTGGTACAGCTTCAGCTCTAACAGCAGCAGGTGCAGCAGGTTATCTAACCGCTCTGGCTGCAACTCGCGCCAGTGTCTACGAATCAACCACGCAGCTTCGTCGGCTCCCCTGGCTTGCTGACGATCGGCTTCAGCCTCCAAAATGCCAGCCAGTTCTGCTGACCACTGCTCTACCTGGTCTGGTTCTGCTTCCAGGAGTGGAGTCATCCAGGTGAGCTGTGCTTCTGACTCCTGCGCTTGCAGCAGCAGCGTCAACCCCAAATACCAGTAGCAGATCACTTGAGTTGGAACTGCGGCAATTGCTTGCTGCCACAGCTCAACTGCAACCGCGTATTCGCCGCTGGTGAAATGGGCGAGTGCTTGAGTATGTAAGTCCAGATTGGGGGTAGAAGCGATCGATGGGGGCAAATTCGCACTCATGGCTGCGCTGACTCAGCAATGAACAGGGATTGCACTGAGAATACCCTGATTCGATCGACTGTTGCTCACTTAGCGTTTGAACGACCAAAGCCATCAGTTAAGCGCCTAGCGCATCGGTTCCATACTGGGATTGCACTGAGCATCCGTCGCAGTCAGAACAGGAACGGGAGGTGTCAATCCCTTGCCGCCAACGATGGTTTGGCAGGCAACAGTTTTGGTTTGTCCTGACTCCAGCACGCTTACACCGCCAGAATAGGCTTTGAGCGATTCGTCAGGTGCTGTTGCGGTAATTGCAGTTGTATTAACGTCAGCTGCACTGATAGCGTAAGTATAGTCTTGAGTGGCTGTAGGAATGCCAATCTCCAGATCAGTAATTGTACCTGCGAACGTGTTCTCCTCAATCCGATAGGCTTGCTGAGCACGGTTCACCGAACCGACATAGTTCTTGGCTTCGGTTTGCTTGGCTTTGGCTGCCTGGTTGAGGAACGAGGGCAGGGCGATTGCAGACAGAATGCCGATGATGATGATCACAACCAGCAGTTCAATCAGGGTAAAGCCTTTGTCTTGCTTCTTTTGCACCATGTGCTGCAAAAACTTGGCTTTTAATTCAGTCTTCATGAGGTGTTTTTCCTCAGCAGGGGGAATGAGGGATACTTCGATTTCTAAAGGTAGAATTCACACCCTGATTATTTGTAAAAGGACGATTGTTCGATTGAGAAATTCGTTTAACTTTTGCTCGAAATACTGATGATATATCTAAGACCAGTGTAAGCCATGTGCAGTACGGTCACGCAAATGGCGGGTGATACAGTTGCGTCAATTCCAAGAAGTAGAATCCTGGCTCTTGTATATTTTGAGTGATTTGACTCAACAGCAGAAACAAGCAGGCGGAGTTTGTAGCTCTCGCCTGCTGATGTAAAAATATGGAGTCTGAGAATTTCAGGAACCGATGCGTCTATTTCATGTTCCGCATACCACCAGGGCAGACAGCTTGTGACGTGTCTAGAGTAGGTTCAGCAGCAGTGCCCCCGGCTCCGCTGGTTTTCTCGGTTTCGCAAGCAGCAACAGCCGTTTGACCTGTCCCCAGCACGGTAACACCACCTGAATATTCTCTCAACGAATCGTCACCAGTTGTCGCCAGAATCGCTGTCTTGGTAGCAATACCTGTGGTTGGAGTGACAGAATAAGTGTAAGATTGAGTTTCTTCGGGAATGCCAATCTCTAGCTCGGTGATCGTGCCTGCGAATGTATTATTTTCAATCCGATAGGCTTGCTGAGCGCGGTTCACCGAACCGACATAGTTCTTGGCTTCGGTTTGCTTGGCTTTGGCTGCCTGGTTGAGGAACGAGGGCAGAGCGATTGCAGACAGAATGCCGATGATGATGATCACAACCAGCAGTTCGATCAGGGTAAAGCCTTTGTCTTGCTTCTTTTGCACCATGTGCTGCAAAAACTTGGCTTTTAATTCGGTCTTCATGAGGTGTCTCCTTGAGTTGCGGGATGAGGGATTGCTAACTCCTAGACCTAATCTGCCCACCCCTGTTTCGTTTCATATCACCCCTTTCTAATTAAATTTTTTGATACTTGCAGTGCCTCAGGCTGACTTCTCGATCAGGACATACAGAAATGCATCCAGTCGGTTAAAGAACTCCTTGATCTCATGGAACGCTGTTTCTGGGGTAACTGGCTCCAGCGTGACAGGGTTGACCGATCGCAGCTTGCGATAGTGCTCTACCAGATGCATCAACGGTTGTGGACTGTCCCACAGCGGCAGCAGACAGGCAGCGCGAGTGCTGTCTAACAGCACCGTTCCAAGAACCGGCAGATTGATAAATTTGCTAATCTCAAAAGGTCTGGCATCCATGACGCAGGCAATCAACGCTTGCTTTACCTGATCAGTTTGCAGGTGTGGATGTAGATAAACGTTAGCCCGCTGCCAGTCTGAGTCGTCCGATGCTTCGACAGGAACTTTAGTGATCGTCTCGTCAGGTTTAGCGCACCAGAAGTCCATTAACCGATGGACGGGGTTGAGGAGTTCGTAGAGTCGCAGCCGTTCTTCTACAGAGGCACCCATCAAGCTCATGCCCCAGAAGGCGGGCAGGTTGTCAGCGTCTTTGAATAAGTCTGTGACTTCCCAATGTCGCCAGTTCACCATGCTAACGAATTCCAGATCAGCCGCTCTCAGCATGGCAAATAAATCCGAGATGGTATACCCTTTGTCACCCACAAGCAGCATGTTCATCATAAGACCTTCTTCACGCTCTGGCTTTTCGTATAGGGGATTCCAACTTTGTGCCTTGAGCATCACACTGTCTTTGAGCGATTGCATCGTTTCGATCACCACTTCAGCCGCAAACTCATCGGGGGTGTCCTCCATTAAGCCCAGCATCTTGAACAGAGCCTGCGATCGAAAAAAGCCTGCCCGCTGGTAAGCATTGTGCAGGTTGGCGCGAAGGATGCCGTGGGGCTGGAGCACCGATCGCATCACTTGTAGTCCGGCAGCTGGGTCAGGCAAAATATAAAGCAGTTCATCGCAGTTGATATAGTCGAACGTCAATCCAAGCTGCGGCAGGTCATCGACTGAAAGTACATGAAACTCCACGTTCTCAAAGCCGTGATGCTGGAGCCGCTGCTGAGCCAGTTCGATCGATGGGGCTGATAGATCGATGCCAATAATGTGAGCACCGGGGTTTGCTTCAGCCAGGGTCAAAGAGGTGTAGCCGCTGCCACATCCTGCATCGAGGATCAGCTTGCCTGCGGGATCAATCACCTGCTGATATCTGAGGTAGTAAGGCGTGACGAGGCTGTGGCTAAAGAGGGCGTTGTAGTCCTGCTTCGGAGACCTCTCCAGCGGAATTCTGGGATAGGGGGTGCGATCGAACTGCTGACGAATTTTCTCCAGGGTTTCGTGGCTGTGGTCGTCCATTGCGGCTTCTCTGTCTGTGTGGCTGTATGTGAAATCGGAAGTTAAGACATTCTGGCTTAGGATGCCCATGCTCGGTTGAAATTTAGCCAGAAGTGTGACGATCTCGCTGATTCACGGTGGTCGATCGCAAGAAACTATGATAAGCACTCAAGTCTGGTTTAACCTGCCCCAACTTCTTAAGAGAACAGGTTAGGATAATTTGAATGTCCTCACTTGTTGCGAGTTCTGAGCTTGGAGCATTCTTCTGCACTTTCAACAGTTCCTCGGTTTCCGGCGCATCAATGTCGATTGAGCAATGGATTAACGGTCATTCATCAACAGATCTTGGCAGCGCCAGTCATCGTTGTCGATGTTTGGGTCAGGGCAGGATCGATCGTCGAGCCAGAATCCTGGATGGGCATGGCTCACTTTCTAGAGCACATGATCTTTAAGGGAACCGATCGCCAGCCGCCCGGTGCGTTTGATCAATTGATTGAGAATCGGGGCGGCGTAACGAATGCTGCCACTAGCCACGATTACGCACACTACTATATTCACACCACGGCAGCCCAGATCGAAACCACGCTGCCTGCGCTGGCAGACCTTTTAACCAACGCCGCGATTCCTGATACCGAGTTTGACCGGGAGCGGTTCGTGGTGCTTGAAGAAATTCGTCAGGCAGAAGACGACCCCGACTACATGGCGTTTCAGGCGCTGGTGAAGAGCGTTTATCCTGCTCATCCCTATGGTCGTCCTGTTTTAGGAAATGCTGAGACGTTAATGGCACGATCGCCTCAAGACATGCGTCGCTTTCATCGCGCCTACTACCAGCCGGAAAACATCACGGTTGTGGTGACTGGAGATGTGCAACAGCAGCTTGCTCTGGAGCTGATTGAGCAAACTTTTGACTCGTTTCCACCGCGATCGGACTGTCTGTACCTCGAACCCGAAGCCGAACCGCCAATTACCGAGATTCGTCGGCAAGAGCTTTATCTGCCGCGTTTAGAGCAGGCACGGCTGCTGATGGCTTGGGTGGGACCAGGCGTTGAACAACTGAGATCGGCTTACGGGTTAGATTTGCTGTCGGTTTTGCTTGCCAGCGGGCGATCGTCGCGTCTGGTGCGAGAGCTGCGCGAAGAGCGGCAGTGGGTGCAGAGCATCGGCAGTGGCTTTTCCCTGCAACGGGATGCCAGTTTGTTTTCGATTAATGCCTGGTTGGAACCTCAGGATGTAGAACGGGTAGAGGCGCTGATTGTCGATCGACTGACGGAGCTAGTCAACCAGCCAATTTCTGCGTCGGAGCTGCGCCGCTATCAACGCTTGCTGTGCAGCGACTATGCCTTCTCGACTGAAACTGCCAGTCAGATTGCGGGCGTGTACGGCTACTATGGCACGATCGCTCAGGCTGAACTCGCGGTTGCCTATCCTGACATGATCCAATCATTTCAAGCCGACGAAATTCAGCATCTGGCGAGTCAGTATCTCTCCCCACATCACTATGCAGTCACAGCCGTCAAACCCGTCTGAGATCAGCTAGGGCTGACGGCAAATGCCAAACACTGAGGTGTAGCCGTGCAAAAAAGTTGTACCGCCTACAGGACCAATCTCGCCGTTGCAAAAGAATCCGCTGAGCGGAATGTTGTGGATGTAGCGATCGAACAAGCGAGAGTCGTAGTTCGCCTGACCATACAGCCCTTCGCCCCGTCCCATGCAGGAAAACATCAAGGCTGCGGCGGCTGAGGCAGACTGCGTTTGCTGATAGCGATCAAGCAGCATTTCCAAATCTTCGGCAGAGGCTTCAGCATCGCGCAAATGAAACTGAATGCGCTGCCCCAGCCGAATTCGATCGCCGACTGCAATTGCCCCACTCTTGGGGTCTACACCCAGCAAATTGCGAATCAGGAAATCTCCTTGTTCGAGCTGCTGCTTAAACTCGTCTCGCGCAATCCCCACGAACAGCGCGTGCTGGGCGAGTGCCTGGTCTTCTTCATTCAAATTCTGAAACAGCAATTGCAGCACCTCTAGCGGCGTGCGAATGATCCCGCAATCTTCTACTGAAGATTGTTCTTCGAGCTGCATCAAAATATTGCGCTCACCTTCTACAACCCGGTAGGGCTGCCCGATCGGGCGACATCCCTGAGCAACGATCGCCTCCAGCACAATATTGCCGCTTAAAGCAACGCCAACGACTCCAGTGCGATGCACGCTGTAGTCACAGAAAAGCCCAGTGCTGTTAGAAACCGAGCCGATGCTTGCCATACCGCCGACTTTGATGGAACCGGGATACGCGAAATCTAGCCCTTGCAGCAGGTTATTCACGCCAGAGGAAAACGGGTCTGCCAGCAAAATAAACTGCGGCTCGTCTTGAGGCGCGATCTGCATTAAATCGACCCAGCGATCGGGCGGGCTATCTAAATCAGGCAATGTATCTACGGCAATATGAAACGCCTGCACCTTGACTCCTGGCAGCGATGCCAGCGTCAGGCTCAAAGCAGCTTCTCCTTCTACCTCCTGCACCTGACCTTCAGCATCTACACCCACAACTCCGCTGCCGCTACAGCCAATCAGCGCTGGAACTTCGAGCTGTTCTTTGAGCAGCGGCATCAACCGAGAGTATTCACTGGCAAACGCCGATGAAATAAACACCAGCCCCAGATCAGCAGGAGCCTGTAAGCGCTGCTGAGCCAGCTCTACCACCTCTTTGACTGCGGATTCTAGAGAAGGACGAGTTGACAGAGCGCTTGCCCATTTCATCGGGTCAGTCATGATGACACATCAGCCGCACGAGCGTGAGTAGGAGTATCAAAAGTATCTTAACTTCGATCGCTTCAGCTTTTGGTAGGAGGCAGCAGCCATCCGCAGCTTAGGATAGAACGAGCGACATTTCCATTCTGCCTTCTCCGATCGATCGGTAACAATGCCGAATGGCAGATGCGATCACTTCCTTAATATTTGCTAACATAAAGCTACATAGAGGATCTCTTATCATAACCTCTCCTGAAGTGAGCAGAACGGCAAACCTTAAAAAATAGAGCTGAATTTGCTTGGGTTGCTGCTGCTTCGTGCATTACTGGAGATGTGACTGTAAGAGGGTACATTCCAAGTATCCTGGCAAGGGAGACCAACGCTGCGACTCCAGGGCAGACCTCCCGCTATACCAACAACGTGACAGAGACGACTAAATCCATGAGCGACATTCACAACCAAATTCAACAAGAGCGGGATCAAGCTCGCACAATCTGTGATACGACTGGTGCCAACTCCCAAGAATGCGCTGCTGCTTGGGATGTAGTTGAAGAACTGCAAGCCGAAGCTTCGCACCAGCGCGAAAGGGGCATGCCCAAAACGGCTCTAGAGCAATACTGCGACGCAAATCCTGAAGCCGACGAGTGCCGTGTTTACGACAACTAATGCTGAATGAATCCTGGTCTATTCTTAAATAGCGTTTAGGCAAGCAGACCAGTTTAGAGACCTGAAATGAAGGTGATGACGATCGACAGGGCGCTCACAACAGCGTCCTGCTTTGTCTTTCTATTGTTTTTGTGCAGCATGAGTTTTTGTGCAGCATGAGTACAACCGTCACGCTTCCTCTACCAAATCTGTTGGCGACTCAAAAGCTGGGGATTGTTCTAGGACGATCGCTCCCCCTGGGCAGCATTTTGCTGTTAGAGGGCGACCTGGGCAGCGGTAAAACAACGCTGGTGCAGGGCATCGGTCAGGGTTTGGGCATTGAAGAACCGATCGTCAGCCCGACCTTTACCCTGATTAACGAGTATCCAGATGGACGGGTGCCGCTGTATCACCTGGATCTGTATCGCCTCGATGCTGCTGAGACAACCGCTCTGCACCTGGAAACCTATTGGGAAGGGCAGGAAATGCCATTAGGAATTGTGGCGATCGAATGGGCAGAACGATTGGCGCATCGCCCCACTCCCCACCTGCAAGTTCGCCTAACCTTCGCCGCTCCTGAGATGCGACAGGCTAACTTGACAGCAGTGGAAATGCCGCTGGATCTCATGACGATCGTCAGGCAGATCGTTGATTCAGAAATGGTTTAAGGACGCTCTGTGGCGATCGCCATGCGGATGCCGCTGACCGAACGCAGCTGATCCATCACGGCGACGACTTGCCCGTGGCTCACGGCTTCATCGGCGTTGATGACCACCAGTGATGAGGGATTTGACGCTGTGAGTGTCTGCACTTCTCCTGGTAAAGCGGCAAGGTCGATCGGCTGGCGATTCAGGGCGATCTGTCCCTGGCTGTCGATCGTCACCTCAATTTGACTTTCGGGCTGGGCTTCGGTGGTGATGGCTCCCGGCAGATTGACAGGCAAGCCTTCAGAGCGGGTCAAAAACAGCGTAGACATAATGAAAAACGTCAGGATCGCAAAAATCACATCGATCATGGGCACGATGTTGATCTGCGGGGGGGGATCAGGCTCATTGGGTAGGCGCATAGGGCGGAATCCCTCCTCGTTCGTAGCGACGGCGATACAGTAGCTCCAGTTGCCCTCCGTATTCCTGAATTAGCGCGATCTGCCGCAAATAGAGTCCGCGAAACATGTTGGCAAACAGCAGCGTAAAGATGGCGACCACCAGCCCCGATGCGGTAGAAATCAGCGCTTCACTGATCCCAGCCGTCACGCCGGTTGTTTGGGTGCCGCCCAGATCGCCGACCCGCAGTGATGCAAACGAGTTAATCAATCCCAAAACCGTGCCCAACAGTCCCAGCAGGGGGGCAACGCTGATCACCGTTTCAAACACCGTGTTGAATCGCTTGAGCAGCGGAATTTCTGCCTGTGCAGCACTCTCTAGCGCCAAACGAAATTCTTCGGGGTTTGCCTGCTCCAGTTCTAGCGCTGCCAGAAAAATGCGGGCGATCGGCAGATCGGCATTCTGCTCTAGCTTTTGGAAAGCTGCCTTCGCACTGCGTCGATAGAGTGCCAGTACCTCACGCACTATGCGGTCTTGGCGGCGGGCAACGCGCAGCCAAAAAACAAGGCGCTCTAGGATCAAAGCGGTTGCCAGAATCGAGAGTCCGAGCAGGGGGTACATGACCACCCCACCCAGGACAAATAAGTTGCTCAAAGGCATGGAGATCCGGGAAGGGTTTAGCGGGTGCCTGGAAAATGATCTATTTGAGCATAGCCGCTAAAGACCAGCTTTTGCCCATGAGTTTCCAGCCGATTAACGCGCAGCACAACTCCATCCAGGTCAAAGCGATCGAGATCCACCATACTATCCAGCACTTCAGCAAACGCCATTGTCAGGGTTTCAGACAAACCCCGCATCGGTTCGGGCACTGATTCTGGCTCAAACTGCGGGTTGCTAAACGAAATGCGTCTGCGTTTTTCGACCACCAGCGTTGCTCTCAAGCTGATCTGAACATCACTCTGATTCGGCAGGTCGGTTTTGGCGGCAATTTGCACCTGATTGTCGGGCAGCAGCCGCACCTGAACATCTCGAAACGAGACAGGTTCACCGCCCGACAGGTTGGTGAGTGCTGCCATCTCAACCTGCTGGAGACGTTTTTCCACCAAATCCGCTTTGAACGCCTGATTGATGCCTGCTTCAGACAAAATGACCTGTGCAACTGCCTGAGTCGGCTGCTTTAAGCGAATTTGACCGCCCAGAATCGAGCTGGGGTCGATCGAAACGGCATCGGTCTCAAAGGACATTTCCTCGACTTGAAAATTCCGACGAATCACTAAACCCCGACCGCTCATTTTGAAGCTGTCAATGCTGCCCTGCAACAGCTTGCTAGACGGATAGCAGCGGACAGCAACCTCCACAGATTCACTTTTTGTGAACAAGTGGCGGATGGACTGGCTGGCAGCAGCATTGAGCATGCGCTCTCCCAGGTCGGTGCCTGGACGGTTAGAAGAACCAGTAAGACCACCAAACATGCGATTGCTTGTTCACGAAGGTTCCTCCTACTTGTAACAGAATATAAAGCAGCCTGCAATACCGAGTAACTTTTAGTGAATATTAATTGACTTCTACTTACATCTATGCCAATGAATTCTATAAGATTTATTGATATACCAGCGCATGTGCATGTTTGAGAGAAGACAGGGGTATCAATCCAGTGTCAGGTGGGTCAGGGTTGCGATCGTCTTCGGTTGACCAACTGAATCCAAGCCTTAATCTATTACTCTATTAAGAGGGGCATCCGTCAAGCGCGTTTGCGTCTGCGGATCACCATTGCCCTTCTGCCCTGGTTGCAGAATTCGCTTGAGTTGATCGACCCTGACCTGGACGCTGCGTGTGCCCAAAGCTGGCATTATTTACAACGATATTAAGCCTGTCGCCTGTCGCGTTGCTGAAGAGCTAAAAGACAAACTGACCGCAAACGGATGGGAAGTATGTCTGGCAACAGGCATCGGCGGCATTTTGGGCTACTCGAAGCCCGATCGCCCCGTGTGCCACACGCCGATTGAGCTGCTGGCTCCCCCAGGCTTCGATCGCGAGATGAAGTTTGCGATCGTGCTGGGCGGCGATGGCACAGTGCTTTCTGCTTTTCGTCAGGTTGCCCCCTGGGACATCCCCCTGCTCACCATCAACACCGGACACATGGGGTTTTTGACCGAAGCTTACCTCAATCAATTACCTCAAGCCCTGGAAGCGCTGTTGGCTGAGAGATATCAGATTGAAGAGCGGGTCATGCTCTCGGTGCAACTGCTGCTGAACAACG